>Ga0247611_10001173_pt1 | contig 47969 bp, 32 predicted proteins | sample 177DNAGHGhighgp2_FD_192422 | JGI IMG/M metagenome (GOLD analysis project Ga0247611, IMG submission 192422) | Sheep rumen microbial communities from Palmerston North, Manawatu-Wanganui, New Zealand - 1770 DNA GHGhigh gp2 | ecosystem: Host-associated > Mammals > Digestive system > Stomach > Rumen... | reverse complement strand
CAGTGGAGTTTTATTGCAAAAACGGGAAGACGACCGTTAAAGGTTACTCGCATTTCACCACCGACAGTCACAGCCAGTATGACCATGGCGAGGTGGCACCCAACAAGGTTTTAAAAGACAAAATTGAGGCTTTATATCCTCATTTCGACGAAGTGGAAGTTGCCCTGACTCAGGTGCTGGATGAGATGATAGCACCTCACTATCAGGGATGGCTGGGTGTTGACATGCTATTATTTAATGCGCAATCTAAGGGAGACGATAATGAAATAGGCATTAATCCATGCGTGGAGCTGAACCTGCGCCCAACGATGGGGGCAATAACCAGTGTGATAGGCGACACGATGCTTGCCACGGGCACAGGAGCAGTCTTCCGCATAGAACAGCGCTCTTCAAGCCAAGCCCCGTGGCCACAAGCACAAGATGCGGTTGTCGAGAATGGGCGGCTTGTCGCTGGCACTTTACAACTCACTCCCCCAAGCACCACCGCCCTCTACCGGGCAGTGCTTGAAGTTATGCCTTGTGAATTATGCATTAGTCATATAGGGTCTTGACAGCGAGGTTGATGTTATAATACTTGGCATTGCCAGTCACATCCTTAATAACCTTGATGAATGGTGGGAACTTAGGCTCCTCGCCTTGCTCGCTGTCCATCTCGAGGACGCTGAAGCCTGGGTCGGGGTCGATGAACTGGTCTAGCTCGTAGTATTGTCCCTCCCAAATGAAACTCTTGCGAATCTTGTGAATAGACTGGCGGGTGGGGTCGGCCATCGCCATCATGCTCATATACTGGTTGTAACTGATGTTACGCTCGGTCTCGATGCGCTCGTTCTCGCCCACGGTCTTGGTGGTGGTTTGCAGATACACAAACTTGCCTTGCATCGTGCGCTTGCGCAGGCGCACCACAGTGCCCGGCTCGCTCATGAGATAGGTCTGAACAATGTCGGTCTCGATGGCGTTGGGAATATCACCTATGAGCTCAACCATAAACTTGCGCTCGTTCTCGATGGGTTCAGGAATGCCCAGCACCTTAGAAATCTCGCGCAGCACGCGGCGTATCTTGTTCTCGAAGTTCTCACTGTTGCTTATCACACGCAAGTGTGGGTGACCAGTCCAAGCACCGCGCAGCTTCTTGTCGAGAGTGCAAGCAAGCTCCACGCCCTCGGTGCGAGCCTCATTGTTGCTCGTGGTGTAGAACTCGGCAGCACCGTCGGCAGCGGTGACCAGGTGAAGCACAGCATCATAGCGTGAGTCGCGCAACTTGTCGATGGGGATGTCAACCTCCTGGGTGATAGCCTGCCAGGTCTCGGGGGTTAGATACACCGAGATGTCCATCGTGCCACGGTCGCACACTAGCAGCACAGGTTTCTCGCTCTCACTAGCTATTGCAGCAAACTGGTCCTCAATCTCTAGTTGCAGTTGTAGTGTGGATTTCTCGGCTTGGTAAAAGAGCGACTGGTTTTTAGTGAGGTAGTCAACACCTCCCACAGCAAACATGGTGGGCACTTCGGGAACAGTATAAACCTGATAACCCAAATTTGAGAAATGCTCAACCACTTTGGCTAGAGCGGTAGTTTTTCCGGCACATGGCCCGCCAGTCAACACGACTTTGGTTATTTTGCTCATAAATCACTTGAAATGTAATCGTTAAGGCACGATTGTGAGTAACATCATTAAAATTAAAACGCAAATTTAGTCATTTTTTTCCACAATCACTCATTTTGTTTTGTTAAAATATTATTTTATCAATTATTGTTCAATATGCAATATGAATTCGTACATTGTGAATAATTTTTACTATCTTTGCAGTTTGAAAAAATCTTTAATCTACATTATTATATATTATATGAACACTTTGGCTACTAAGTATGACCCTAAAGCGGTCGAGGACAAATGGTATAAGTACTGGATTGACAACGACTTATTCAAGTCGGTGCCCGATGAGCGTGAACCCTACACAATCGTGATTCCACCCCCCAATGTGACTGGTGTGCTTCACATGGGTCACATGCTCAACAACACCATCCAGGACATTCTCATGCGCCGCGCCCGCCAGGAGGGAAAGAACGCGCTGTGGGTACCCGGCACCGACCATGCCAGCATCGCTACCGAGGCCAAAGTGGTGAAACGCCTCGCCGAGCAGGGCATCAAGAAGACCGACCTGAGCCGCGACGAGTTCCTCAAGCACGCCTGGGAGTGGACCCACGAGCACGGCGGCATCATCTTGCTACAGCTGCGCAAGCTGGGCGCCTCGTGCGACTGGAGCCGCACGGCTTTCACTATGGACGAGACCCGCAGCGAGAGCGTGCTCCGCGTCTTTGTTGACCTCTACAACAAGGGGCTCATCTACCGCGGCTTGCGCATGGTGAACTGGGATCCCAAGGCTCAGACCGCCCTGAGCAACGAGGAGGTAATCTATCGTGAAGAAAACAGCAAGCTCTACTACCTGAGATATTATGTTGCCGACGACGACATGAGTGGAGAGAGTGGCGCCGAGGGAGAAATTGTGCACCGCGACGCTCAGGGCCGCCGCTATGCCGTGGTGGCCACCACCCGCCCCGAGACCATCATGGGCGACACTGCCATGTGCATCAACCCCAAAGACCCCAAGAACCAGTGGCTCCGTGGCAAGAAGGTGATTGTGCCCCTGGTGAACCGCGTGATTCCCGTTATCGAGGACCGCTATGTAGATATTGAGTTTGGTACCGGCTGCCTCAAGGTGACTCCCGCCCACGACGTTAACGACTACATGCTGGGCAAGAACCACAACCTCGAGACCATCGACATTTTCAATGCCGACGCCACCATCAGCGAGCAGTCGCCACTCTATGTGGGCATGACGCGCGACGAGGTGCGCAAGGTCATCGTCGTGGACCTCCAGAATGCCGGCCTCATGGAGAAGGTGGAAGACTACGTTAACAAGGTAGGCTACAGCGAGCGCAACAGCGACACCGCCGTAGAGCCTCGCCTGTGCATGCAGTGGTTCATCAAGATGCAGCACTTTGCCGACATAGCACTGCCACCAGTGATGAACGACGAGATAAAGTTCTTCCCTCCAAAGTATAAAGCCACCTATCGCAGCTGGCTCGAGAACATCCAGGACTGGTGCATCAGCCGCCAGCTGTGGTGGGGCCACCGCATCCCTGCCTACTTCCTGCCATCGAGCGGCGACGAGGAGAAATTTGTGGTAGCGCTCACTAAGGAGGAAGCCCTTGAGAAAGCTCACCAGATGCCTGGCTACGAGAACATAACCATCGACGAGTTGCGCCAAGACGAGGATGCCCTCGACACCTGGTTCAGCTCGTGGCTGTGGCCCATCTCGCTCTTCGACGGCATCCGCAACCCCGGCAACGAGGAGATGAAATACTACTACCCCACTAGCGACCTTGTTACCGCCCCCGATATCATCTTCTTCTGGGTGACTCGCATGATCATGGCGGGATATGAGTATGTTGGCAAGATGCCATTCCGCAATGTGTATTTCACTGGCATTGTGCGCGACAAGCTGGGCCGCAAGATGTCGAAGTCGCTAGGCAACAGCCCCGACCCTATCGAGCTGATGGACCGCTTTGGCGCCGACGGCGTGCGCATGGGCATGATGCTCAGCGCTCCTGCCGGCAACGACATCCTCTTCGACGAGGCATTGTGCGAACAAGGCCGCAACTTCAACAACAAGATTTGGAACGCCTTCCGCCTCGTTAAAGGCTGGGAGGTTGCCGACATTGAGCAGCCCGAGCACAGCCGCCTCGCCATCGAGTGGTTCCAGGCTCAACTCAACAGCACCATCGCCGAGATGAAGGACCTCTACACCAAGTTCCGCATCAGCGACGCCTTGATGGCCATCTACCGCCTGTTCTGGGAGGACTTCTCGGCACTCTATCTTGAGATTGTGAAACCGGCCTACCAGCAGCCCATCGACCGCGCCACCCTCAATGCTACCCTCAACTACTTTGACGTGCTCCTGCGCCTGATCCACCCCTTCATGCCGTTCATCAGCGAGGAGCTGTGGCAGCACATCAGCGAGCGCGCCCAGGGCGAGAGCATCATGTATGCCATCATTCCTGAGCCCCAGGCTGTTGACGACAACATCATCAAGGCCATGGCAGAGGTCCGCGAAATCATCACTGCCGTGCGCAACGTGCGCGCCAGCAAGAACATCCCCAACAAGACTATGCTCCAGCTGCAAGTGGCTAGTGCCGAGTGGGACAACGCTTACCAGCCCATTATCCTCAAGCTCGCTGGCCTCGACGCCATCGAGAAGGTGGAGAGCAAGGATCCGGCAGCAGCGTCATTCATGGTGGGCACCACCGAGTTTGCAGTGCCATTGCACGACAACATCAACGTGGCCGAGGAGATTGAGAAGCTCGAGAAAGAGCTGCAATACACCCAAGGCTTCCTCGCCAGCGTGGAGAAGAAGCTCAGCAACGAGCGCTTCGTGGCCAACGCCCCCGAGGCCGTGGTAGCCGCCGAGCGCAAGAAGCAGGCCGACGCCCTGAGCAAAATCGCCACCCTGCAAGAGACCCTGGCGGCACTCAAGGGATAAAACCACTTTCTAGAAATTATAGAAGTCCTAGAAACTCTAGATATACTAGAAGCATCGGCAGCGAAAACTCGCTGCCGATGCTGTTATTATCAAAATTAAGTTTTACTTCTTTCTTTTTCCTTTCTTGATGAACTTGTCGTAGTTGCCGGCGGGGGCATCGCCACCACCGCGTTTTTTGAAGCCTCGCTCGGCATCGCGCCGGGTGCGGCGCTCGTTGCGCCGTCGCTGCTCGCGCTCCATCGCCTTGAATTTCTCGCGGCGGCGCTCGGCTCGGTTCTTTTTCACTTCGCCCTCATAGGTGATAGAGGCATAGTCCTTGGTGGCATCGGCAATCTCAAGATGCAAGCGCTTGCCATAGAACTCGCTGTTGCGCAGGGCGCTGATCACTTTATGAGCCTCGCCTTGACGCACATCAAAGAGCGAGTAGTTGGTCAGCAGGTCGATGCGGCCTATTCCCACCGTCTTGCCACCCTCGGTGGCGTTGATCATGCGAATGAGGTCGGGGGCATAGAAGCCGTGGCTCTTGCCCACATTGATGAACACCCGCTCGTAGCCTTCCTCACCTGTGCGCCGGTCTTTCTCGCCATTGGGCTTGCGCTCCTTTTTCTCGCCGCGCTTGCGCTCTTTTTTCTCGGGCACGATGTCGAGCACCGGTGCCTTCTTGTAGTAGTCGAGCATGCGGTTAAACTCCAGCGAGAGCAGGCGCTTAATCACGTCTTCCCCGCTGAGCCACGAGAGCTTCTTGAGCACGTTGGGCAAGTAGGGGGCTATCTCCTCCTCGTGCACCTCCACGTTCTCGAGGCGGTCGGCGAGGTTGAATAGCTGCTTCTCGATGATTTCCTCGGCCTTAGGCACCTCTCTACGCTCAAACTCCTTGCCTATCTGTTTCTCAATCTGCTTGAGCTTGCCTCGCTCACGGCTGTGAATGATGGCAATGGAGATGCCCGTCTTGCCGGCTCGTCCAGTGCGCCCGCTGCGGTGGTTGTAGATGTCGTTGTCATCGGGGAGGCTGTAGCTGATGATGTGTGTGAGGTCGTTAACGTCGAGGCCACGCGCAGCCACGTCGGTAGCCACTAGCAGTTGCAGGTTGCGCTCACGAAACTTCTTCATCACGGCATCGCGCTGTGCTTGCGAGAGGTCGCCGTGCAGGGCATCGGCGTCATAGCCGTCTTGAATGAGCTGCGATGCCACCTCCTGTGCACTGGCACGGGTGCGGCAAAAGACGATGCCATAGATGCGCGGCAGGTAATCAACGATGCGCTTGAGCGCCAGGTACTTGTCGCTGGCCTTGACCATATAATAGATGTGGCGCACATTGGCCGAGCCCTCATTGCGAGTGCCGGCAACAAACTCCACGGGGTTGTGCATGAAGTCCTTGGCGATATTAGCAATCTCACGAGGCATAGTGGCACTGAAGAGCAGCATCTTGCGCTCATCGGGCACATTAATCAAGATATTGTTGATGTCGTCGATAAAGCCCATGTTGAGCATCTCGTCGGCCTCATCGAGGATAACGGTGCGCACGGCGTCGAGCTTCACCACTCCCCGCCTGATGAGATCCTGCAAGCGTCCTGGCGTTGCCACTATCACCTGCACGCCACGCTTCACCTCACGGATTTGCGACTCGATGCTTGCTCCGCCATAGAGGGCCACAATTCTCAGCCCATCGATATATCGGGAATAGTCTTCAAGGTCGGTCTTGGTTTGGAGGCACAGCTCTCGTGTGGGGTCGAGAATCAGTGCCTGGGTCTCTAGCGATGTGGTGTCGATGCGTTGCAGCGTGGGCAAGCCAAAGGCTGCCGTCTTGCCGGTGCCGGTCTGTGCCAGCCCCACCACGTCGGTATCCTCATTGAGCAAGTGAGGAATCACCATTTCCTGGATGGGCATGGGTTTCTGGTAGCCCATCATCTCAATAGCGCGCAGCAAGTCGCCGCGCACTCCTAATTCTTCAAAAGTTGCCATTTACAAGTTTTTTCAATTTTGGGTGCAAAGTTACGCAAAATTTGCGGTATAACAGCAATTTATGGCACTATTGCCACAAAAAACATTGCTGGCGACCGCCTTGATGGGGCAATCGCCAGCAATAATACTGTTATTTCACCGAAATATTACTCAGTTTTCTTGGCACGGAGGCAAGAAACAGCAAAGTAGATAATAAGAGCGATATAAACCACGAGGCCGAGGATGCTCGAGAGGCCGTCGCTGAGCGGGTTCTCGTACTTAAATCCTCCAAACTTCATTGCTGCGCTCACCACGCCCATCAGGGCGCCACCGGCAATGAAACCGCTGGCGATGAGTGTGCCCTTGTCCATGCGGGCCTTGTTGAGCTTCTCATCCTTGCTGCGTGTGCTCACAAACCAGCTGATGATACCGCCAATGAGCAGCGGCGTGTTGAGCTGGAAGGGAATGAACATACCCAGCGAGAAAGGCAGAGCAGGCACTTTGAGCCAGTTGAGCAGGCACGCGAGAATTGCACCGCAAATGTAAAGCATCCACGGAGTCTCGCCACCAGTCATCAAGGGGTCGATAACGGCTGCCATAGCATTGGCCTGAGGGGCCACCAGAGGAGCCTCACCAGGCACGGCGCCATCATAGAAACCATAGGTCTTGTTCAAGATAATCATCACACCGCCCACGGTAGCTGCCGAGAGCACGGTGCCGAGCATCTTCCACGTCTGCTGCTTGGCAGGTGTGGTACCTATCCAGTAACCTATCTTCATGTCGGTGACCATGCCACCAGCCATCGAGAGAGCGGTACACACCACGCCACCAATGATCATTGATGCCACGATGCCCTGCCAGCCACTAAGGCCCACTGCCACGAAGATTCCCGAGGCAATGATGAGGGTCATCAGCGTCATGCCGCTCACGGGGTTGCTACCCACAATGGCGATAGCGTTAGCAGCAACGGTAGTGAACAGGAAGGCGATAACCACCACCACGATGAATGCCACGATGGCCTGCGAGAGATTGCCTATCACACCTATCCAGAAGAAGACAAAAGTCACCAGCAGTGCTGCTCCAAGAGCAAACACCAGCGCCTTCATCGAGATGTCGCGCTGGGTGCGCTCGGGCTTCTCCACGTCGGCATTCTTCTTGAACGACTTGCCAGCCAGCCCCACAGCATTCTTGATCACTCCCCATGACTTGATGATGCCTATGATACCACTCATGGCAATGCCGCCAATACCTATTGAGCGGGCCACTTCCTTGAAGATGGTATCGGTGTCGAGGAACGACATTTGTGGACTGACAGCTGCAAACAGTGGCACGATAACCCACCATATAAATGCGCTACCAGCAAAGATGATGAAGCTATACTTCAAGCCGATAATGAAACCCAAGCCCAGTGTCGCAGCACTGATATTCACCTTAAAGAGGAACTTGGTATTGTCAGTGAAGTTCTGCAACGCGGGGATGGCAGTGGTCGAAATCACTTCCTTCCACCACCCGAAGGAGCTCATCAGGAAGTCATAGATACCGCCCACCAGTCCGGCAATGAGCAGCGGCTTGGCCTGGTCGCCACCCTTCTGGCCCTGCACCAGCACCTGAGTGGTGGCTGTAGCCTCGGGGAAGGGGAAGTCGCCATGTTTCTCCTTCACGAAATATTTGCGGAAGGGGATAAAGAACAAAATTCCCAGCAAGCCACCAAGCATCGAGCTGAGGAACACCTCAAGGAAGTTCACCGTCATCTCGGGATACTTGGCCTGCAAGATGTAGAGCGCCGGCAAGGTGAAGATAGCACCTGCCACCACTATGCCGCTGGCAGCGCCAATCGACTGGATGATAACATTCTCGCCAAGCGAGTTCTTGCGCTTGGTGACACTGGCGATACCTGCCGCGATAATCGCGATGGGTATTGCCGCCTCAAACACTTGTCCCACCTTGAGTCCCAGATAGGCTGCGGCGGCACTGAAAATCACCGCCATAATCAATCCCAGCGACACCGAGTAGGGGGTCACCTCAGGATAGTTCTTCTCGGGACGGAGGATGGGGACATACTTCTCGCCCTCCTTCAATGGCCTGAAGGCGTTCTCGGGGAGCTCCACTTGACCACCCTCAATCACACCATTGCTGAGCTCGGCCTGCGCCGGCTCCTGCAACGCGCTCTCGGGAATGTCAACGGTCTCCAGAGGTTGTTGTAAGTCTTTCTCGTCTTGCATATAGTTTTATTATTAATAATAGGTTTTTTAAGCAATTCAAGTTGCAAAGATAAGAAATTTTGAGTATTTCACACCTATTATCCATTAATAATATTAACAAACGACTCGGGAAGCACCACATTTGGTGCATCAAGGGCGTCGGCAAAGAGCGGTGCTATCTCCTCGTCTCTGAAGCCAGCAATGCCGCAGCCTATGCGGGTCACCAGGAAAGTGAGCTCAGGATGCTGGGCGGCAAAGGCCACAAACTCATCTGTATAAGGCTTAATGGTCTCTACCCCACCCTGCATGGTTGGGATGGCGTAGCACTGGCCCGTCAAGCCTACCCCCACGCCCCACTCGGCGCCAAATTTCTGGTTTGCCACTCGCGCTGCCCCGCCGGCATGAAAGCCTCCCAGATTGCTGCCAAAGACGAAAATCTCGCCAGGCTTCAGCTCAGTGATAAATTCTGGAGTAAAACGGTCAGTCATAATTGCAGTTTTTACTTAGTGAGTATGTCAATCAGCTCACGCACGCCCTCGGTAGCTGGCTTGGCAATGACATGCACATAGCTGGGCACGGCACTGGGGCGAGGGTCGATGTAATAGACCTCGGCATTGCGGGGGGCATAGTGCAGCAGCGACGCGGCAGGATACACCACCAGCGAGGTGCCAATGACGACAAACACGTCGGCCTGTTGTGCCAGCACGCACGCCTGGTCCATGTTGGGCACAGCCTCCTGGAAGAACACGATGTGAGGCCGCACGGGGTCGCCGTAGGGGTCACGGGTGTCGATGCTCGTTTCCAGGCCCTTATCGGTGAGCTGGTCGCAGGGGAGCTTATACTCCCGCTCCTCATGCCGCAGTGAGCGCACCTTCATGAGCTCGCCATGCAGGTGCAGCACATTCTTTGAGCCAGCACGCTCGTGCAGGTCGTCAACATTTTGTGTGATCACGTTAACGTTGAAATACTTCTCGAGCTCCACCAGTCCGTAATGCGCCGCATTAGGCTCGGCATTAACCAGTTTTGCCCGGAGCATGTTGTAAAACTTGTGGATGAGCGCTGGGTCGCGCAAGAATCCGTCGTGGCTTGCCACGTCCATCACGGGATAATTCTCCCACAGTCCATCGGCATCACGAAAGGTCTTGATACCACTCTCGGCACTGATGCCGGCACCCGATGATACTACTAGGTTTTTCATAATTAATTTCGTTTATGGTTTTTCGTTTATCGCCTCAAAACTCTAAACTTCAAGCACTTGAATTATTAAAATTCCAGCCTGAAGCCTCGGTGTTTCAGTTCTTTGTATTTCTTATCATTAAATTCAAAGAGGAATGGTTGCCTTCTTGCCGTGGTGGAGTCATTGACTTGAGTGAGCAGCTCCAAGTGCTGCATCTTCTTGTAGAAATTGCGGCGGTCGAACTTCACATCAAGAATAGCCTCATACAACGACTGCAACTCTTTTATCGTAAACTGCTGTGGCAGCAGCTCAAAGCCCACTGGCTCGAAGTGAATGTGCCGGCGCAGCTCGCTGGTGGCCATGCGCAGTATGTGGTCGTGGTCGAAGGCCAGTGCTGGCACATTGTCGAGCGCAAACCACTCGGCGCGGGCAGCATCATCGCCACCCTGCAAATCCTGCAGGCGCACCAGAGCATAGTAGGCAATGGTAATCACACGCTCACGTGGGTCGCGGTTGGGAGCCGTGAAGGTGTGGAACTGCTTGATAAAGGCCGTCTCAAGGCCAGTCTCCTCCCTAAGCTCACGCAAGGCGCCATCCTCGGCACATTCATCCATGCGCAGGAAGCCGCCAGGCAAAGCCCATTTCCCCTTATAGGGGTCGATGCCACGCTCTATGAGCAACACTTTGAGCTTAGTGCCGTCAAAACCAAAAATCACGCAGTCGGTAGTCACCGAGGGGTGAGGATATTTGTAACAATACTTCTTTTCTTCTTCCATTTTATTATAACGTGTAAGTTTTACGCAAAAGTAGTGCTTATTTTTCTACTTTGCAAATTTTTCACCGTGTTTTTTACCCATCTCCCCCACATCACCCTCTTTTTCCCAAAAATCGGAAAAAAGGGTCGGTTCTTTTTGTCCGAAAAACACAAAAAATCGGAAAAAGGGGTCGGTTCTTTTTGTCCGTATTTTTATACATTATGCATGATTTTTGAGGCTTTTTTGGAGGTTTCACCTATTTTTGTTCCGCTTTTTAACCAAAATGATGGCAAAATCGGAAAAAAGGGTCGGTTCTTTTTGTCCGAAAATCGGGAAAAATCGGAAAAAGGAGTCGGTTCTTTTTGTCTGAATTTTTATACATTATGCAGGTTTTGCACGAAGTTTCGGAAGAAGGGGTCGGTTCTTTTTGTCCGTTTTTCATTTTTCTTGGGTTTTATTTGGGTGATGTTATTTAAAATCGTTATCTTTGTGGCATTGAAACAACAAAACCAATACACATTAACTAAAACACAACAAAAAACACAATCATGAACGAGATTGAAAAACTGCAACCGCAGTGCATCTGGCGCAATTTCTATGCGCTCACGCAAGTCCCCCGTCCATCGGGACATGTAGAGAAAATTCAACAATACCTGCTCGACTTTGCCAAGCGTGTGGGCGTTGAGGCCTTCCAAGACCCTGCCGGCAACATCGTTATGCGCAAGCCCGCCACCCCTGGCATGGAGAACCGCAAGTGCATCACCATGCAGGCCCACATGGACATGGTGCCTCAAAAGACTCCCGAGAGCAAGCACAACTTTGAGACTGACCCCATTGAGCCATATATCGACGGTGACTGGATTAAGGCTAAAGGCACCACACTGGGCGCCGACGACGGCCTGGGCATCGCAGCCATCATGGCAGTGATGGAAGACAACACCCTCAAGCACGGTCCCATCGAGGGCCTTATCACTAAAGACGAGGAGACGGGCATGTATGGCGCCAACGACCTGCCCAAGGGGCAGATGAAGGGCGACATCCTCTTCAACCTCGACAGTGAGACCTGGGGCAAGTTTGTAATAGGCAGCGCCGGTGGCATCGACGTTACCGCCACCCGCAAATATAACGAGGTGAAGACCACCGCCGGCGAGATTGCCGTGCGCATCACCCTCAAGGGTCTCAAGGGCGGACACAGCGGCCTCGAGATTCACGAGGGCCGCGCTAACGCCAACAAGCTGATGGCTCGCCTGGTGCAGCTGGCTATCGTTGACCACAAGGCTCGCCTGGTGAGCTGGCATGGCGGCAACATGCGCAACGCCATCCCCTTCAAGGCCGAGACAGTGATGACCCTGCCCGAGGCCAACCTCAAGGGCATGAAGAAGCTCGTCAAGACCATGAAGGCCGACTTTGAGAGCCAGTTCCGTCTCATTGAGGACAACGTTGACCTCACCCTCAAGCAGGTGGACCGCCCCAAGATGAAGATGTCGCTCGACGACCAGACCACCATCCTGCGCGCCCTCTATGCCTGCCACGACGGCGTGGTGCGTTTCATCCCCGCTTATCCTAACGTGGTGGAGACCTCGAGCAACCTCGCCATCATCGACATTGAGGACGGCAAGGCAGCTGTGAAGATTCTCGCCCGCTCGGCTCGTGAGGACATGAAGGACTACATCGTGAAGATGCTCATGACCTGCTTCCACCTCGCCGACTTCAAGGTGGAGACCGGCGGCGACTACATTGGCTGGGATCCCAACCCCGACAGCGAGGCTCTGCACATGCTCCTCGACATCTACAAGAAGCTCTTTGGTGAGGACGGCATCGTGCAAGTGGATCACGCCGGCCTGGAATGCTCCATCATCCTGGGCAAGTACCCACACATGGACGTGGTGAGCTTTGGTCCCACTCTCAAGAGCCCGCACACCACCATCGAGCGCGCCTACATCCCCGCTGCCGAGCCATTCTGGAAGCTGCTGGTTAAGGCCCTCGAGGAAGTGCCTGTGAAGTAAGCGCCTGCGGCGCGAAGATCGAAGATCGAGGATCGGAGATTGATATCTAGAATCTCAATCTAGAAGTGCTAGAAATTCTAGATTTTCTAGATTATCTAAAAATGATAATTAGGGAGGATTTTGCATTCTGCATAATTCTCCCTAACTTTGTGGCATAAAAAAACACAAAAATATGAATGATTTTCTTTACAAGGAGACCGACAACTTGTCGGCAATGATTACCGCCCAGCCACAGTTGCTGCTCACGCTGTCGCACTTTGGCATCCCCATGGGGTTTGGCGACAAGACGATAGCGCAGGTGTGCAGCGAGCATGGTGTGGATGCCAAGTTCTTCCTGCTCATCTGCGAGGTGTATAGCAACGACCAGTTCATGCCGCAGGCTGCCACGCTGCGTGCCACCCCCATGCAGGGGCTGGTGCCTTACCTGCTGCGCTCTCACGACTATTACCTCAACCGCCGCTTGCCACACATAGGGCATCACCTCGACAAGATTGCCAACATGCTGCCACCGCGCGCTGGCAAGGCGATAAAACAGTTCTTCAGCACCTATATCGAGGAGGTGCGCGAGCATTTCGCCCATGAGGAGAAAACCGTCTATCCTCACATCAGCAACCTCATTGGCGGCAAGAGCGACAAGTTCAAAATCAATGACTTCCTTGCCTCGCACGGCAATCTAGAGGACAAACTCAGCGACCTGGTGCAAATCATCTTCAAGTATCTGCCAGGGTGTGATGCCAGCAAGGCTCGCCATGTCACTACCGACGGAGAGCCCGCCGCACCTTCACATGCCGATGACGACGCCATCGACATGATTTTTGACATCCTTCAGCTCGCGCTCGACTTGCGCAAGCACGCCATCGTCGAGGATAAAATTTTGGGACCCTTTGTTAAGCAACTCGAGAAAACCGCCAAGCTATGAAAAGGAAAGTATTGATAGTGGAGCCCTCGGAGATAATCGTGGAAGGGCTGCTGGCCACACTCGTCCACACCGACCTCAAAATCCTGAAGCCAGAATACAGCATCGACGACCTGAGCAACCGCCTCGACGTGCTGCGGCCCGACATCCTCATCATCAACCCCACGCTCAACGACAACGTCACCGAGCTGCGCAAGGCGGCACGCAGCATGGCGGTGGTGGCACTGGTGTATCAGTATGTGAAGCAAGCACGGCTCAAGCGCTTCGACGCTGTGATCGACATTCGCGACAGCCAGCAGGCAATCCTCCAGACGGTGCTTGAAGTGGGCGCCAAGGCTGCCACCAGCGACGCCGCCATGAGCAGCCACGAGCTCACCCGCCGCGAGACGGCAGTGCTCATAGAGGTCGCTAAAGGTCTGTCGAACAAAGAGATTGCCTCACGCCTGAACGTGAGCGTGTTTACCGTCACCACCCACCGCAAGAACATCGTGCGCAAGACCGGCATCAAGAGCGTGGCCGGCCTCACCGTCTATGCCCTGCTCAACAACCTCATCGATGAAGACACCGTGATTTAAGGTGGAACGAGGAACGAGAAATGGGTGATGTAGGGACAAGGCGTGCCTTGTCCGTGAAACGGGGAACGAGGAACGGGGAACGGGTGATGTAGGGACAAGGCGTGCCTTGTCCGTGAAACGGGGAACGAGGAACGGGGAACGGGTGATGTAGGGACAAGGCGTGCCTTGTCCGTGAAACGGGGAACGAGGAACAGGGAAGACAAGCGCATTAGATAAAGCGGATAGCTAGAACAACCTCGGCTGGAGGGTGACATCCACGGCACTTCTCGCCACCTCAGCCGGAGGCTGACCGCTGGGTAACCGGGGGTACCACTTGTGAAAGGAGCGAAGCGACTGCAGCAAGTGGCACCCCCGGATTGTCACCACCTCCCATCACGTCGCCGACGGCGACCCCATCCACGCCACGCCACATCTCAGCCGGAGGCTGATGCCCGCCTCACGATATGGGTCAGCCTTCGGCTGATAGGGGGATGGGCGTCATATACCCCCAGTGCCGATTCCCTACGCTCGCTGTCGCTCGCTGCGGCAATCGGTACTGGGGGCTACCCAGAGGGCAGCCTTCGGCTGACATCCACGACACTTCTCGCCACCACCAGACCTCGGCTGGAGGGTGATGCCCGCCTCATGATATGGGTCAGCCTTCGGCTGATGGGGGATGGGCGTCATATACCCCCAGTGCCGATTGCCTGCGCTCGCTGTCGCTCGCTGCGGCAATCGGTACTGGGGGCTACACAGAGGGCAGCCTCCGGCTGACATCCACGGCACTTCTCGCCACCACCAGACCTCGGCTGGAGGCTGACATCCACGGCACTTCTCGCCACCACCAGAACTCGGCTGGAGGGTGACATAAAAGGCGGCCTCCGGGAATGGGGGCCGCCATTTTTAGGGATATTTATTAAGAGATTGACTACTCTTGTGAGTGACTAATAAATAATAAACGTGAATTAAAGGCGAGTAGTCGCTCTAAATAAATGTCGCTTAGGGGTTGTTGGTTTTATTACTTAGCACCAAGGAGAGCGTTGTAAACAGCAGTTACGTCGGCTGCAGTCACGGTGCCGTCGCCGTTCTGGTCGCCGTTAACTACGCCAGTCCAGTCGTTGTTAAGGATGATGTTGTAGAGCAGAGTAACGTCGGCTGCAGTCACGGTGCCGTCGCCGTTAACGTCGCCAGCAACAAATGTAGAGCCGCCCTCGCCAACGATGATCTTGAACTCAGTGCCTGGGAGAGTGTAAACCACCTCGCCATTGTTGTTAGGCTCAACAGTTACAGTGAGAGTGGTGTAGCCAGTGTAGCTGCCATCCTCCTCGTCGAGCTGATCTGCAGCCTCGATGTTGATCCAAGCGGGGATATCCTCTACACCCCAAGCATCGTAAGGCTCGCTGGCCTTGAGCTCGATAGTGTACTCACCACCAGTAGCTGGGATTGCATATTCGGTAGCATTGTCGGCTTTAGTCTCGATGTAAGCCATCTGAGCGTTGATCGAGAGCAGCAGGTTCTCGGGAAGACCGCTGTCGTCGCCCGAACCCCAGTAGTAACCCATGTGGCAGGGGTAGATGCGAGTGTCGATAACCTCACCAGCGCTGTAGAACTCCCACAGAGCATAGCCGTTGCAGAAGTGGCTATAGAACTCGTCGTGAGCCAAGTGGGCCTCGCGAGTCATAGCATTCAAGATAGGAGAAATATCCTCGAGCTCATTAACGCCCTCGATAACGATAGCCATATCGCCATCGATGGTGAGCCACTGCTCCTCGGTGAGGCCCAGCTCAGGATCCTCGGTCTCGAAGTAGAAGTCAAGAGCCTTAGCTTCCTCGCCCAGGTCGTCGGCAGCGAACTCATAAACAGCCTCGGCGATGGGGTTGTCGAGGTCGAGCACATTGTCGTTAACACGGCACACCTTAGCGGTGAGTGTCTGGCCGGCAGTAGCCTTAACCATTGCATAGAACTGGATGCGCGAGAAGGTGTAGGGGTGTCCAGGATAGTTGAAGTACTGGATGAAGTTCACGATCTTGCCATCGTCAGAACCTTCTACCATGTAAGCGTCGGGCAGGTCGGTGTAGAATGAGTTAGCACCATCGCCATAGCCGGCACCAAACTGAGTGCGCATGATGTCGCTGTAAGCAGCGCGTGGCGAGAACTGATACATGCCGGTCATCGACGAGCCGTCGCCGTTGACGTCATCCTCAAATTTGCCACCAAATTGCACAGCGCCATCAAATTTGTAGTAGTTCTCAGCCTCATAGTCGGCATCGTTGTAGCCATCGGCCATCAGGCGTGGAGAAATCCACCATCCGGGATAGTTGGGGAAAGTGGTTACCAGGTCTTTCTGACCCTCAACGATAGAAAGGTTCTCCTCGTCCATAGCAGGGTTGTACAACACCCAGTCGTAGTTATCGCTGGCGATACCGGTAGAGATGTTGGTCCAAGTGGTCTCGATGTTAGTTGGAATCACAGCCATGTTGTAGCTGTAATACAAGCTACCACTGTAGGGGAAGAAAGCAGAGAAGAATGTACCCTTAGGAGTAAGGTACATGGTGTCGGTGCCACTGGTGAAGTCCTTCATCATGCCGGCCTTGCCGGTGTAGAGATCCATCTTCTGGGCTTTCATCTCAACTTTAGCTTCAGACTTTTGAGGTTGAAGCTTTTTGGCTTTCTGCATTGCAGGAGCAGCAAAAGCTGCTACTGTAACAGCTGCGAAAAGAAGAGTCAAAATTTTCTTCATAATCTTAATTGAGTTTTGTTAAGTTAATAAATAAAAGAATTATAATCTCTAAAAATTGTAGTATTAGTTTCTACATCTACATAGAATGTGCAAAATTAAGCATAAAAGATGAAATAAACAAGTATTTTTATCACGATTTTTTATAAAAAAATCATTGTTGCCCTGCAAAACAATGGGGGTCGCCGCTGGCGACAAGTTTGTATTTTTCGTGTGCCCACCCCTTGACACTTATTCCGCTCGCTGTTGCTCGCTACGGCAAACGGTACTGAGGGCTACCCAGAGGGCAGCCTCCGGTTGAGATGGCAAGAAGTGCCGTTGATGTCAGCCGGAGGCTGACCGCTGGGTAACCGGGGGTACCGCTTGCCAAAGGAGCGAAGCGACTGCAGCAAGTGGCACCCCCGGATTGCCACCGCCTCCCATCACGTCGCCGACGGCGACCCCAGCCACGGCACGTCACACCTCAGCCTTCGGCTGATGCCCGCCTCACGATATGGGTCAGCCTTCGGCTGATGGAGAGGGGGTATCAAATACCCCCAGTGCCGATTGCCTGCGCTCGCTGTCGCTCGCTGCGGCAATCAGTACTGGGGGCTACCCAGAGGACAGCCTCCGGCTGACATCCACGGCAATTCACACCTCAGCCGGAGGGTGACATCCACGGCACTTCTCGCCGCCGTCAGCCGGAGGCTGAAATCCGCCTCATGATATGGGTCAGCCTCCGGCTGATGGGAAATGGGCATCATATACCCCCAGTGGACAGCCTTCGGCTGACATCCACGGCACTTCTCGCCACCACCATACCTCGGCTGGAGGGTGACAGCCGCGGCCCTTCTCGCCACCGTTAGAGGGTGCCTTCGGCTGACATCCACGGCACTTCTCGCCACTATCGGCCTTCGGCTGATGCCCACCTCATGATATGGGTCAGCCTTCGGCTGATGGGGGGATGGGCGTCATATACCCCCAGTGCCGATTGCCTGCGCTCGCTATCGCTCGCTGCGGCAATCGGTACTGGGGGCTACCCAGAGGACAGCCTTCGGCTGACATCCACGCCACGTTCCTCCGTCAGCCGGAGTATGAAATCCGCGGCACTTCTCGCCACGTCAGCCGGAGGCTGACATCCACGGCACTTCTCGCCACCACCATACCTCGGCTGGAGGGTGACATCCGCGGCACTTCTCGCCGCCGTCAGCCGGAGGCTGACCGCTGGGTAACCGGGGGCACCACTTGCCAAAGGAGCGAAGCGACTGCAGCAAGTGGCACCCCCGGATTGCCACCGCCTCCCATCACGTCGCCGACGGCGACCCCATTAGTCCACAAGGAAAAATCTCTCGTCTATCGTTCCACCATTATCAATAATAAACTTCCTATACTCCTCGGCAAAAGTCGTTACTTTGTGGTGTTCTTTCTGATTAATGATATACTGTTTCACCACAGGTATTTGGTCTTTAGAGTACGTGAAAGCCGCATATCCCTCACCCCATCCCGTGAAAAGAGGGAAATGAGGATTTTGCTTCAGCCAATTGCTGGTGGCGAACTTCAACGCCCTCATAAATTCGGACACCGCCACATCGGGAGGGATAGACATGAGCATGTGGATATGGTCGGGCATGCCACCAATGCGAAAGAGCTTGCCCTTGTGATTGGTAACATACCCTAATATGTAACCATACAAGTCTTTTTCATGGCTTTCATTGATGGCTGGCAAACTGCGATAAGTGCGCCAAACTATGTGATAGACTAGATGTGTGTAACTCATAGTGCAAATTTAGATAATATGTGCGAATTATGCAAATTTTTCCAATAAGGGGTCGCCTTCGGCGACAAATAACGAGACAAATAGCCACCCCCAGTGCCGATTCCCTACGCTCGCTGTCGCTCGCTGCGGCAATCGGTACTGGGGGCTACCCAGAGGACAGCCTTCGGCTGACATCCACGGCACTTCTCGCCACTATCGGCCTTCGGCTGAAGTCCGCATCACGATATGGGTCAGCCTTCGGCTGATGGAGAGGGGGTATCAAATACCCCCAGTGCCGATTGCCTGCGCTCGCTGTCGCTCGCTGCGGCAATCGGTACTGGGGGCTACCCAGAGGACAGCCTCCGGCTGACATCCACGCCACTTCTCGCCACCGTCAGAGGATGCCTCCGACTGACATCCACGGCACGTCACACCTCAGCCGGAGGGTGACATCCGCGGCCCTTCTCGCCACCTCAGCCGGAGGGTGACATCCACGGCACGTCACACCTCGGCCGGAGGCTGATGGGGGTGTCACAGACGAGTGGCGGCAGCTTGAATATTTCAAGCTGCCGCCACTGCTGCGGGTTATGTGAGGTTTTCCCTTACAGATAGGGAAATGTTCTCATTAGAAGCTCAGAACTACGAAGTCGTTGCTGTTGCTCTTGCTGGTCATGGTCATGGGATTGGGGACCATCACGTTGTCGCTTGTGAAAGTGAACTCACTAGCGCAGAGCATGTTGATGTAGGTCGCAATACTTGGAAGTTTCTCGTAATAGATCTGGCCGTTGCCATACTTGCCTTGTGTGTTCTTGTCAAATGCCACATCGGGGTCGGGGTTGAACGTGAACTTGACAGTGTTAGCGTCAACGACTTGATTGTCGAGGTAGATGTAGCCTGTGGAGCTGCCACCAGTACCGCCAAACGAGAAGTAGAGACCATACTTGGCCTTAGCACTGTCGTAGCACAGCTGGATAAAGTCGAGTCTAGGATTTTTCCACTTTGAGGTCTTAAAGTTGACATTTGCCTCGGCCGAAATGGCGTTGAACAGGTCAACGAACTGACCTCCCACCTGTCCCTCGGTGTTGCTGAGCCTCCAGCGGATGAGACGCTGGTGGAAGAGGTCGGCAAGTGACGGACCGGTGATGCGTGTAGCACCATCGTCGGTACACAGTAGCGAGCCGTCGGGCTGGAACTCGAAGTTCTGGATTTTAACTACGTGCTCCTGGTCGGCCTCGTTCTCGGTGAGGAACTCGAGAGGCTGCATGAAGCGCAATCCCTTGGTGGTGGTGATGGCGTTCATGTACTCGCCGTTGTCGAGGAGTGTGCCAGTCTCGGGATAGAAGCTCCAGAGCATGGTTGCCACGTCGTTGCAGATGTAACGAGTGCCATCGCTATAGGTGAGCACATAGTTGCTGATGCGGTCGCTAAAGGCATTCCTGCGCACGCTAGTGAGCTGGGTGAAGTAGTCCTCATCGGTGGGATACTCGGTAGAGCTCAGGCGAGTCATGACAACATCGATGACAGCGTCTTTAGAGCGCGACTTCTTGGCGCGCAAGTTGATGCGGTCGTTGTCGGCACTGAGAATGATGAACTCATAGTCGCCAGCATGGCCGGTGCCATCGCTTTGCGGGCTTGAGAACACATGAAACGCCTTATTGTAGGTGTTGAAAGAGAGCACTGGCCCGTAGTCGGACACTACGTCCCATGTTGACTTGTCGGTGATGAACGCTCCGCCGTTGACAACAGAGTTTTGAGTGGAGATATCTACCGAGCCATCATTATGGAAGGTCATGACGAAGTTGTAGCCCTCCTCGTCGGGGTTGGCAAAGTATTGCATGAGCCATCGGCCGCCATCCGATTTCAACAGCTCGGTATAGTTCTTGACAGCATTATCAAGACGAGCTGCTGGGTTCTCATCAAAGATGTCCTCGACCTCACTTGGTGCACACGACACTAGCGCGAAGGCACATACCAAAGCCGGAATATAAAATAATTTCTTCATAATATCTAATGTGTGTTAAGATTAAACATTACTGAGCGGTACCATACACTTGCTGGCGCAGCGACTCGAGAGTGCTGGCGTCGAAGGTGGAAACACGTCGTTGCACCTCGGCGCGCACAGCATCGAGGTCAATATTCCATTGCTCCTTGAACCAAGTGCGCACGATATTGATTTTCTGCTCGAGCAGTGCAACACCATCCACGCCATCGGCATCGACCACGTCAAATACCTGAATGGGAATGCGCTTGCCGTTCTTGTCGAGAACGAAGCCACTGTTGTCGCACAAAGCTCCATTGGCATCATATCTGTTGCCATCCTCGCCGGTAGTGATAGGAGCCACACCGCGCTGGTACTGGTTGCGATAGATGTGTGTGCCATCTTCGAGAGTCTGAACATATTTCTCTTCGACATACTTCTTGTTCTCGTCGTTAGTGGCGTCGTTGTTAGTGAAGTAGTAGAAGCAATAGTAGTTGAGCTCGCTCATGTCACCACTCTCCTCATCGCCATCGGTAGCATATCCGCGGCTTGCTGCCTCCCAGATGCGCTCCCAGTCGGCATCGCTCTTGGTGATATAGTTAGCAGCAATCTCGGCGAAGTCTTCACGAATCTCGCTTGAGGCATACTTAGTGACAAAACCAAGAGAATAAACCACACGCTCGTCTCTTGCTTCCCAGTTGACGGCATCGTAACGTCCTAGCGATAGGAGCTGGAACTCACGAGGAATGCTCTTGGCTTGGTGCAAGATGTGAGTGAACTCGTGGTGCATAGTGTGGAAATACTCTTTGTTCATAGCATAAATGTTGAGTGGATTCATGCTGTTGACCTTGAGCAGAGTCACCTTGATGCCACCCTCAGCAAGACCCACGGTCTCGGTACCGGTCTGCGGGTCGATAGCCGATGACCCCACAAGCATGATGATGCGTGGACCATTGGCCCTAACAAACTCCTTGCTTCCCGACACTTGCTCATACACATCAAACCACATGTACTTGGTGAGCACGGCAATGTCGATGGCATTGCTAAGTGTTGCTGGCTCAAGGTTGTAGTTCATATTGGTCTCGTTGTCTTGTAGCTTGTACTGGAACTCCAAGTTATAGACATCAAGATAATTCTCCTTAAGCCACTTGTCAAAATTGTAGGTGTAGCTATTGGGGTCGAGTTCGTCGGTAACGTCGGGGAAGATGGTTTCACCGAGTCCCTTCTCGCCACACGAGGAGAGCGACATCGCCGCCACAGCCACAAGTGCAAAGGCACTGATATATTTAAAATATTTCTTCATAGCGGTAAAGTTGTATTATTCATTAGAAGGAACTATCAAGTTAGTAACAACCCTGGGCGACGCTTGTGGAGTGGTCAATTGAGGCTCTCGGCGCTCATTCTTATCGATACCGGCAGCAATAATCTCGTTAGGGATTTGGAATGCTAAGCGGCGGTCGAGTTCACCATTGGCAATGTTAGCATTGAGGGTCTCAACGCGAGCATCCTTGCCAATGACATGCTTATAGCTGATGCCCAGGCGCTTGATGTCGAACCAACGCATGCCACGGCAAACGAACTCAAAGCGGCGGAAGTGCTGTATGCACTGCATGTAAGGCTCAATATCATCGGTAAGGTGATACTTGGTGCTGGGACACACGATGTCGATATACATAGGCTTAGCGATACCAAAGTAGATAGAGTCGTTGAGCTTGTTGCCCACGATTTCACGACGCTCTGGACGACTGTTGCGCAGGAATTTCTCTTTAGCCTTGGTGTAGAATTTCCACACAATTTCCTTGCTCCAGGGGTCCATAGGTGTGTTCTCATTCACTTCGGGAGTGTTGCGGTGAGCAGCGTCCCACACGCCGAGGTCGGCAATGCAACCGTCGATATCGCCCAAGAAGAGCTTAGCCTCGGCACGGTTGAGGAGCACCTCTTCGCCGGTGAACTCGGCAAGCACCTGGTGTGCGTAGCCAATGCCGGCAATCTTGTCGGTATATTCAAACTGCTCGCCGGCAGCTGCACCAAACCACACGCCATACTCTGCACGTCCATTAACAAACATACCTTTGTGGCAAGGGTGGCACGAGAATGTCCATCCAAGCGACTGAATCTGATAGCGGCAGCGTTCCCAAGTTGGGCCAGGGCCCTGGAAGGAGGCACGCATGCCGTCGCGGCCTATGCCGTAGCGTGTGCCGCTACCGTAGTAGCGTTGCAAGCGCGAATAGGTGGGAATTAAGATAAAGTTGCGCTGATGAATTGGGTTCACATAGTAACGATTGAACTCATGTGCATAGTTAAGGTTGGTCTGTGCCCAGATGTCACTCATGAATGGCATGGGGTCGGCATCGGCTCCACCAAACACTATGTTGCAGCACTCAAGCACCTTCTCATAATCGCGCTTGAACAGGTAGAAACGTGAAGCAAAGGCATAAGCAGCCTGCTTGTTGAAGTGATACTTGGGAATCTCATAGATAGCATCATCAATCAGTGGCAAGCCAGCCTCGAGGTCGGCCTGAATCTTGTCGTAAGTCTCGGCAAGATTGCCACGCTCGTAGTGAGGCTTCACAGTGGTCTCGGGCTCGGTGGCATAAGGAATGCCAGGGTCTTGCGCGCTGAGTTCTGGGCCACGATAGGGCATGCAGAAGAGGTTAGCCAGCATAAAGTGGCAATAGGCACGTGTAACGAGGGCCTCGCCCTTTACAGCTTGCAGCTTGGCGCTGTTCTCGCCAGCAGCCTCAAACTCCGCTACTTTATCGAGCACATGGTTGCAAGTGGCGATAGAGTAGTAGTAGGACTCCCAAAGGTCGGATGGCGAGTCGCTATCTGATGCGCTGCGGATGTCTTCCCAGGCAAAAGTCTCGTCGTCGTTGCGGCTGTAAGAGTTCAGGTTGTAACGAACTCCGTCAACGCTAGGCGAGTTGTTGTCGATAAAGTTATCGGTTGACAACTCACAAATCCATTCGTAGTTACAGGTTGGATAAGCACTTGTCATCAACATGCGCAGCTGCTCGGTGTTAGTGAGAGTAACACGTGTGTCGCTAGGCTTGTCAAGGAAGTCGCTACACGACGACATTCCCACGAGTGCTACACCAGCCATTATAAAATATCTTAATTTCATATATCTATAATTTTTAGTTTAAGTTTATATTTAACTTTCACCTATTATATATATTACAGACCCAGGCGCACTGTGAGAGTGAACTGCTTGGGAGTGGGAGCTGCCACACCACCCGAGTTGAAGAACTCTGGGTCTTGGCCATTGAGTTTCTTGTCGGCATAGAGCAAGCACAGGTTGGTAGTGCTGAGCTTAACCGAGGCAGTGTTCAGGCGCAGGGCCTTGAGCACCTTGGCAGGAAGGTCGTAGGTAAGAGACACCTCTTTGAGGCGAATGAAGTCGCCCTTGGCGATGCGCACGGTGCTATAGTTATAAGAGCTATAGGCAACGCTGAGCTCATTACCTGTCCAGTTCATGTACTGACGGGTAGAGGCGATGGCGGGGATGTTGGTGTGAGCCTCATCTCCAGGCACAACCCAGCGGTTCTTCATGTCGCGTGAGCTGGCTGTCATGTCGCCATAAGCATAAGAGAACTCTGCTGGCAAGCGCAGCTTGTTGCCAAACGAGTAAGTCAAGAACAGGTTCAGGTGGAAGCCCTTCCAGCTGAGGTTGTTGCCCAGACCACCAGTGTAGAGAGGATCTACAGGACCCTCATACTTGAGGAAGTCGAGGTTGTCGAACTGCTGGAAGTAGATGCCACCAACAGTGATGTCGCCATTCTCATCATAGAATGTGGGAAGACCCTCTTCATTAAGACCTGCGAAAGGAATAGAGAAGATGGCACGCACGGGATAGCCCTGGAGTGCGAAACCAGTACCTGGAACGAGGTCGATGATGCGGCTACGCGACACGAGGTCGGTAATCTTGTTCTTGGCATAAGAGAAAGTAAAGTCGGTGCTCCACTCGAAGTCGCCGGGCTTGATAGCCTCGATGTTGCGAGTAGAAAGAGTGAACTCAACACCATGCGAAGACATCGATGCCACGTTGGCCATCTTGCTGGTGACACCACCCACACCCTCGGTATAGACGCGACCAATCAGGTCGAAGTTGTTACGCTTGTACCAGTCAAAGACGAGGTTGATGCGGTTGTTGTAGAAACCAAGGTCAACACCCACGTCAAACTCATGCTTCTTCTCATAGGTGAGTTCCTCGTTGGAGATGTTAGCCATGTAGAGGTCCATCTCGGCATCCTCGGGCAGCAGGCGCCAAGGCTTGCTAGGATAGTAGATGGGGAGTGCGTTAGACACGCTTGCAGGACCGGCGTCGGCAGTCAGCGAGTAAGACAGACGCAGCTTAGCATAGGTCCAGATGCCATTCTTGTTAAAGTCGGCATTGCGGAAGAAGTTCTCCTCGCTGGCGTTCCAAGCAGCCGAAACGTTCCAAGTTGGGAGCCAGCGGCTCTTCTTGGCCTTACCGAGCTTGTTAGAACCCTCATAGCGGAATGTTCCGGTGAGGATGTAGCGACCAGCGTAAGAGTAGCTACCCATAGCATAGTAGGCCATGTTGCGGCCATAACGCCAGGCCTCGCTGTAGTAGTTGTGGTTCTCCTCGATTTGCTGCTTGAAAAGCTTGTAGTTGAGGAATGGGATGTTGCCGTTCTCATAAACGATGCCCCAACCCTCGAAGCTCTCGGCATGACGCTCAATCTTGCTGAGCTCATAACCGGCGAGCAGGTTAATCAAGTGAGTGTCGTTGAACGACTTGTTGTATTGTGCCTGAGCACGCAGGTCGAGCTGCGACATGGAGTTCACGTCGTGGAACAGGATACCTCCCTTGGGAAGAACTGTCTCGGGCAGTGCACTCTCAATATCGGGGTCGGTATAGAGATAGGTGTTAGAAGCACGAACCGTGGCATTCTCGGGATCGATACCAGCACGATAGGCGTTAGCCTGGTTAGAGTCGTCCTTCACATAGTGGTTGGTGGTGCTGGTGTTGTAGCGGTAAGATGCCAGACCCTTGAGTTCAAGACCACGGATAGGCTTCCAAGTGAGCTCGCCCTGGAACTTGAGGTCGGTAACACCGAGGTCGATGTAGTTCTGCTCAAGCTCGTGGAAGATATTGAATGGTGCATAGTTACGAGTGTAGTTTGCATTGGGGTCGGCAACGCGAGAGGTGTTCAACGCGTAGCTATAGGGGTTGATATCGAAGCTGCGGCTATACACACCGTTCACCACGTCAACGTCCTGGCTCAGTGTACCTGGAGCGCGCTGCTTGCGGTAGCTGTCGCTGGTCAAGAGCTTGATGGTCAATGTCTTCGACAGGTCGTAGCTGGCGTTGGCGTTGAAGGTGTAGCGCTGCACCTCGCTCTGCTTGGTCCATCCTGGGTCATACATGATTGATGCCGAGGTGTAGAAGCGAGCGCGGTCGGTACCACCCGAGATAGAAACAGCGTGGTTTTGCGACACATTGCTGTTAAACAACAGGTCAAACCAGTCGGTGTTACGGAACTCTGCCTGACGCAGATAGGCGTTCTTGGCAGCGAGGGTGTTTTGCAAGCCGAAACCAGTGGCGGGGTCGTACTGGTCCATGAGCTTATACATGGTACCATAGATACCCGAGCTCGACGAGTTGGCAAGGCTGGCAAAGCTGAGCCATCCCTTGGCCTCAAGTTCCTTGTAGATACCCATCTGCTCCTGAGAGTTACTGATGTTGAACTCACGGTACATGGGTTTCAAGCGATAGGTGAACTCACCGGTGTAGTTGATACTTGCCGATCCTGAGCGACCTTGCTTGGTAGTAACGACGATCACACCAGCCATAGCGCGAGCACCATAGATTGATGTTGCCGAACCGTCCTTAAGGATCTGGAAGCTCTCGATATCGTCGGCGTTGATACCAGCGATAGCGCTGGCGATAAGTGTGGTGGCGTCACCACTGGAGAGGGCGTCGGCATCGAGCTCAACGTTATCCTCCAGAATCACACCGTCAACAACCCACAGAGGCTTGCTGCTACCGTAGATAGAGGTAGCACCGCGCACGCGGATCTTGGGAGCGGTACCAAAGGTACCCGACACGTTCTGCACACTCACACCGGCGGCACGTCCCTCAAGGGCACGCGACACATCGGCCACACCATCGAGCTTGGCCTTGTCGGCCTTGATGCTTGTGGTGGCACCGGTAAAGAGGCGCTTGTCAACGTTTTGATAACCTGTCACAACCACCTCTTGAAGAGTAGTCTTCTCGTCGGTAGTCAAGACAATCTTCATCTCACCCGAGGTAACCTGTACATCGGCATCGGCAAGACCCACCGAGCTCACAATGATGTGGCTCTTGGCAGAAGCAACGGTGAGAGTGAATTTACCGTCAAAGTCGGTAGATGTACCATTGCTGGGTTTTGCTTTTTCCTTCACATGAGCACCAATAACGGGTTCATTGTCCTCGGCCGAAATAACGACACCTGTCACCTTGAACTGTGCGCTCGAGGTGAGAGACACCAATATTGCAACCGTCAGCAATAAAAGTTTTTTAAGACTCATAAGCATTGAAAAAAATTAATAATTATATTAGATTAAAATTTCATGTCTCTAGCAATAACAAGCCGCTTAGAAAGTTAATTACAAGATATTAGAAAAGACCACAAATTTTCACCATCTATAACCCTTTAATTGATTGAAAAACAAGAGAGCAAAGAAGGTGTGCGGCGCATCTTCAACCTACCAAAGGGCTAAAATGCTATTTATTTAAGGTGCAAAGAAACAAATTTTTTTTGAAATATGCTAATTTTTCATTGTTAAAATAAACGATTGCATGAAAAATATTGATGTCAGGCGGCTAATCGACGATTAAAACAGCCGTTTCACTGAACTCACACTCCACGGCGGGAGGCAAAATGCACATAAGGCCGCAAAGAAAACGCACACCGCCGTTTTTCACTGCCCAGAGCCCACTTTGAAGAATAAAAAAACGGCGAATTAGGCTAATTAAACTAATTTTTAGCCACTCTGCCCAGAACCCACTTTGAAGAATAAAAAAACGGCGAATTAGGCGAATTAAACTAATTTTTAGCCACTGAAAATCAATGTAAGTGTTCAGCGATTCTAATGCGTTTAGGTTGACTCACAGTGAGCGCCGAAGATGCTGGGCGGGTTGGAGGCCCAACTTCAATCGACAGACCATGTGCATGGTCTTCTCACAAATAGCCTCTATCGAGGCTTTTAGCGCCTTCGACGCAACCTCTGAATAGTTATTTCGCCGTTTTTTATTAAGTGGATTCTGCCATTGGAATAGGAGAGAGACAAAAAAATCGCCTCAATCATTTGACGAGGCGATTAAGATCTTGGTTGGTGGGGTTGACGGCAATCACCGCCCCCGACGGGTTGATGAGATAGCTGTTGTACTGCTGAGCAGCCCCCCACTTCTTCTCGAAGATTGCACGGTCTTGCCGCTCACAAAAATACTGCGACGAGGCGTTGAGGCTGTCGGCAGCCACGAGCTCGTCAAAGAGCAACCGGCTGCGGTCAAAATTCACCGACAGCGGCACCACATCATCATTCTCGGCACAATAGCGGTCGCACCTGATGTTGTCAAGCCTGGAGACCACATCGGCCGAGGACCAGAGTGTGAGCAGCACATAGCTGCCGCGCAGCTGCTTGAGCGACTGCACGCCTTGTGCATTGCTGATGGTGAAGTCGCCAGCCTGAGTGCCCACGATGCCACCCTTGCCATTGTTGCTGCTGGCCGACGTGAACAACATCACAACAGCCAGAGTTGCCATTGTAAATAACAATTTTTTCATTCTTAAATCTTTTCTTCAACTTAACAGACCAAACACGTTGGTCCACAATTAATAGGCACCACCAGTGCACGCATCGTTTACATTTAACTACGCACCTGGCGAGTAGGTCTAAAATTTATATACAGCACCCACACCAAACACCGCCTGGTCGATGGTGCTCACGATGGAGTATTTGAACTCGGCATTCACCCTCCATCTCGGTGTCACGTCAAACTCACAACCGCCACCCAGGTTCAGACCAAAGCGGGTGATGGAGTCGTCAACATCGGCATAGCTCTTGTTCACCACCGTGAGACCGGCAAGTGGATAGGCATGGAACCTCTCGGTGATGTCAAACACGTAATGGGCATTGGCATTCAAGTCCCACATCCTGAAGCCTTTGTTCTGGAAATAGTAGTTGAACGACGCCTCGCCACGCAGGTGGTCGAGGATGCCATACTGGAACTTCGCTCCCAAGCCCACCGAGTTGATCTCGGTGCCATAGAGCAGGTTGCCACCCACAGCCATCTGCCCCTTTTGAGCCGATGCCGTGGCAATACCCATCAATGCCACTATTGCTATTGCAAGAAATTTCTTCATAATATCTTAAAAAATATTGTTTCTCTTAATTAACGTGAGAAAGTGCAATTTATTACAACACCACATTCAGGATTAACGCCTGCGGCCGGCACGCATGAGCTGCTTGGGGCTCATGTTGCTCATCTTGTGCATGGCCTTGCGCGTTTGGTCAAACTGCGTGAGCAGCCGGTTCACCTCCTGGATGTTGGTGCCACTGCCGCGTGCTATGCGCTGGCGGCGCGAGCCGTTAATCGCCTCGGGGTGCTCGCGCTCGTAGGGTGTCATCGAGTAGATGATGGCCTCGATGCCCTTGAAGGCGTCGTCGCTGATATCCACGTCCTTGATGGCCTTGCCCACGCCAGGAATCATCGAGGCGAGGTCTTTGAGGTGTCCCATCTTCTTGATTTTGGAAATCTGCGAGAGGAAGTCGTTGAAGTCGAACTTGTTCTTGGCAATCTTCTTCTGCAACTCGCGAGCCTGCTCCTCGTCATACTGCTGCTGCATGCGGTCAACGAGCGACACGATGTCGCCCATGTTGAGGATGCGGTCGGCCATACCAGAGGGGCGGAACGGGTCGATGGCTTCCATCTTCTCGCCGGTACCCACCCACTTGATGGGCTTATCGACCACGGTGCGGATGGAGAGAGCGGCACCACCGCGGGTGTCACCATCGAGCTTGGTGAGCACCACGCCATCATAGTCAAGACGGTCGTTGAAGGCCTTGGCGGTGTTGACGGCATCCTGACCAGTCATCGAGTCAACGACGAAGAGGGTCTCATTAGGCTGGATGGCATCTTTTATCGCCTTGATTTCCTGCATCATCTGCTCATCCACGGCGAGGCGACCGGCAGTATCGACAATTACCACGCCATAGCCCTTAGCCTTGGCATCGGCAATGGCATGCTGAGCAATCTCCACGGGATTTTGGTTGCCTGGCTCGCTATATACCGGCACGCCAATCTGCTCGCCCAGCACCTTGAGCTGCTCGATGGCGGCGGGGCGATACACGTCGCAAGCCACCAGCAGCGGATGGCGCTTGATAAAGCGGTTGGCAAGCTTGCCCGAGAAGGTGGTCTTACCTGAGCCTTGCAGTCCCGACATGAGGATGATGGCGGGATGTCCCTCCACGTTAAACGGAGCCTGCTCGCCGCCCATAAGCTCGGTGAGCTCGTCGTGAACAATCTTAATCATCAATTCCTTAGGCTTAAGAGAATTGATGACATTTTGACCTATAGCCTTCTGCTTCACGGTGTCGGTGAAGGTTTTAGCCACTTTGTAGTTCACGTCGGCTTCGATAAGGGTGCGACGCACCTCTTTTAGAGTCTCCGCAACATTAATCTCGGTGATTTGGCCCTCGCCTTTGAGCACCTTGAACGCGCGTTCTAGCCTTTCGCTTAGATTTTCAAACATACTATATTTATAAGTGTGAAGTGTTAAGTGTGAAATGTTAAGTAGAGACAAGGCGTGCCTTGTCAGTTATGATTTTTTGTGTGAAGTTTTATCCTTGCCTGTGAGGCGATTATATATTCTAGAAAAACTATCAACTATTTATATCAGTTTGTTAGTAGCGGTATCGGGGAATACCACCTGTGGCTTGAAGCCCTTGGCCTCCTCGGGGGTCATCAGGGCGTAAGACATTATTATCACCACATCGCCTGGCTGCACCTTGCGGGCTGCAGCCCCGTTGAGGCACACCTCGCCCTTGCCGCGCTCGCCAGGAATGACATAGGTGTCGAGGCGCTCGCCGTTGTTGTTGTCAACAATGAACACCCTCTCCCCCTCAACAATTCCTGCGGCATCGAGCAAGTCCTGGTCGATGGTGATGCTGCCAATGTAGTCGAGGTTGGCACCAGTGACGGTGACACGATGAATCTTAGATTTCACAACTTGAATGAACATAGCGCAAAATTTTTAAGAATTAATAATGTGTTTCACATTTGCTATAGCAAAAATCGTGCCACATCACACATTTTGAGGTTTCTTGTAGGTGATATTGTCGATTTCGCGCACGTCACCGCAATAAACGGTGATGCAGCCCACTATGTAGTCGCTATCGTCCCACTTGCCCACCGGCTGCAATGTGATGCCGTCGCATATCGAGAAATACTCCACCTCCATCTCAGGATAGGCATTGAGCGTGGCAACCACCCAGTCGTGAGTCTGCTCCACACTGTGGTCTTGGGCAAAGGCCTGGCTCTCGCACAGCACGCGGTAGATGTTAGGCGCAATCTTGCGCACCAGCGGCGTGAGGCGCACGTTGCGACTGCTCTTGGCAAGCCCGTCGGGCTCACGCACGCAAGGGCAGGTGACTATCTCTAAGTCAAAGCCCAGCTGCTTGACCATAGCCCTTATCACCGCAATCTGCTGGAAGTCTTTCTCGCCAAAGTAGGCACGAGTGGGCTCGACCATCATGAATAGCTTGCTCACAATCTGGCACACGCCATTGAAGTGCCCAGGACGCATGGCTCCCTCCATCACCTCGGCCACAGGGCCGAGCTTGAAGACGCGGGTGTCGGGCTCGGGATAGATTTCCTCTACCGTAGGCATGAAGGCTATGTCAACACCGCAGCGCTCTAGCAACGCAGCATCGGCCTCCGCGGTGCGGGGATAAGTGCGCAAATCCTCCTTATTATTAAATTGAGTGGGGTTGAGAAACACGCTCACCACCACCACATCATTCTCACGGCGAGCACGCTCCACCAGCGACTGATGGCCCTCGTGCAACGCACCCATCGTGGGCACCAGACCTATCGTCTTGCCCTCGTTATGAAACATCTCGACCTGCTTTCTCAGCTCATCGACTTTACTAATTATTTTCATTGTATTACTAAAATGATTTCGAAATCGGGTGCAAAGATAGACAAAATTATTTATACAACACACATCATAATTGCATAATTAATAAATTTCACCTTTTTTGAAACAAAGGGGTCTGACCCCGATGTTTCATTTTTCGCCTTTTTTGAAACAAGGGGGGCTGACCCCGACGTTTCATTTTCACCCTTTTTTGAAACAAAGGGGTCTGACCCCGATGTTTCATTTTCACCCTTTTTGAAACAAGGGGGTCTGACCCCGATGTTTCATTTTTTTGCAATTGTTGAGACAGTTTGCTTTGACTAATCAAGTAATTTTGCTATATTTGCACACTTTGAATTATAAAAATCACAAAACTTTAAAAAATAATAATCACAACTATGCGACAACCGAGAATCCCAAGCCCAACAGGAATCTATCATGTGATGCTTCGAGGCATTAATCGATCTGATTTATTCTTCGACGACATGGATTTCATGAAGATGAAAAAGATTTTACGTTCTCTTTCCCAACCAACCGTAAAGCCATCTGGCATTAAACCATCTATTTGCCACATTTATGCCTACTGCCTTATGACCAACCACATCCATTTGCTCATTGCAGAAAGAGACCTGCCAATAGGCGAGATAGTTAGACGAATCGGAATATCCTACGTCAGCTACTACAACAAACGCCGTGACCGATCAGGCACATTGTTTGAAGGACGTTTTCGAAGCGAGCCAGTGGGTGATTTTGAGTACTTCTGTAAACTCCTTAATTATATACACATGAATCCCGTAAAGGCTGGTCTCTGCAAGAAACCCGAACAATACAAATGGAGCAGTTGGCAAGAATATGCAACCCCGACCATAAATCAAGACTCAGCCATCTGTGAGCATAAAATACCGTTTTCTGGAATGAGCGAAGACCAGGTAAGAGAGGTTGTGATGAGCAATAATTCAAGTCCAGAGCAATTTGAACAATTTACACCTCCTATCGAAAAGTTTAGCAAACCTCTTTCTGCCGAAGAGTCTATCGCCATTGTTACAGAACTTTTGCCTAATGGAGTGAATTTCTCTAGCATAAAAGAGATGAACAAAGTTGACCGATTGGAACTCGCGAACAAAGCGCTTGAAAGAGGTGTGTCATACTTCTTTGTTAATCAACATATAGGAATAAGCAGGACAACTATCTACAGAAACAGAATCAAACTCAAATCATACACTTAACCGCCAAAAATGAAACAAGGGGGTCTGACCCCGATGTTTCATTTTTCACCCTTTTTGAAACAAGGGGGTCTGACCCCGGTGTTTCATTTTCACCCTTTTTGAAACAATGGGGTCTGACCCCGATGTTTCATTTTCACCCTTTTTGAAACAAGGGGGTCTGACCCCGATGTTTCATTTTTCGCCTTTTTTGAAACAAAGGGGTCTGACCCCGATGTTTCATTTTTCACCCTTTTTGAAACAAAGGGGTCTGACCCCGATGTTTCATTTTTCACCCTTTTTGAAACAATGGGGTCTGACCCCGACGTTTCATTTTTCACCCTTTTTGAAACAAAGGGGTCTGACCCCGATGTTTCATTTTCACCCTTTTTGAAACAAGGGGGTCTGACCCCGATGTTTCATTTTTCACCATTTTTGAAACAAGGGGGTCTGACCCCGATGTTTCATTTTTTGGCTATTTGTGAAAAAAATAGTATTTTTGCGACATGGAAAAAATCAAGATACTCTTTGTGTGCCTGGGCAACATCTGCCGGTCGCCGGCTGGCGAAGGGGTGATGAAGCGGCTAGTGGAAGAACGCGGGCTGGCGCATCGCTTTGAGATTGACTCGGCAGGGACCTACAGCGGCCACCAGGGCCAGCTGCCCGACCCTCGCATGCGCCGCCATGCGAGCCGTCGCGGCTACAACCTCACTCACCGCGCGCGCCCTGTGGGCAGCGACGATTTCGACTACTTCGACATCATCGTGGCCATGGACGAGAGCAACCGTCGCAACCTCATGCATCTGGCCGCCACTCCTGAGCAGCAGGCAAAAATCGTGATGCTGGGCAACTACATCACGAAGCTTCGCGCCCACTATGACTACGTTCCCGACCCCTACTACGAGGGTGCCGAGGGTTTTGAGCTGGCCTTAGACCTGCTTGAGGACGCCTGCGAGCACCTGCTTAACGACATCATCAACCACAAACTATAAATCAATGAAAACTCACATCATCAAATCGCTACTCATAGCGACAGCCATGACCATAGCCACAAGTGCGATTCTCGCCCAGTCACCCATTGCCGTGCGCTGGGACATGGGCAAGAACGACGCTAAGCCCGGCTACTACAGCTCACGGCTGGTCATCACCAACGTTAGCGGCAAGCCTCTCGATGGCAACTGGATGTTCTTTTTCAACCAGTTCTCGCGACAGCTTGAGCTCTCCCCCACTTGCCCGGTCGATATCAAAGAAATCTCCACCACCTATTATCAGGTGAAACCTAATGAGCGCTATGCCACCGTGGCTGCTGGCGACTCGCTGGTCATAGACCTGATGATGAAAGGCAAGTTTGTGAACCTGTGGTATGCTCCTGCCGGTGGGCATGTGGTGCTCGACGGCGACACCCACCACCCTATCGCTGTGACGATTGAGCGCAGCGAGCTCAAGGAGATGGGTCAGTGGAGCGCCACCACCAACTATCCCGATGGCGCCCGCGTGTATGCCCTAAATGACGAAGTGAACACGGGGCGGATTGAATACTCACCAAGCAGTATTATTCCCAAGCCCAAAGAGGTGTCGCTCAACGACGACAGACTAAAAGTGCGGCTGCCAAATCTCGTGTCATTCAAGGGTCCTTCCTTTTTCAAGAGCCGCAACCAGCACACCGAGCGCGCGAAACAATATCTCACTCACAACCTAGCCTTTTATGGCATCCATGTGATGGAGGACTGCCCATTTGTGATAGAAGCAAAGCTCGACAAGTCGCTGAGCACCAACATTGAGCATTATGAGCTTGAGATTACCGACTCATGCATAGTGATTACCGGCGTGAGCGATGTTGCGTTGCTCAACGGTGCCAAGACCCTTGTTGCCGCCCTGGGCCACTCCAAGCGCAACACGCTGATGCAATGCAAGATAGTTGACGAGCCCGACTTTGCCTATCGTGGCTTCATGGCCGACATAGCCCGCAACTTCTATGGTCTCGACGACTTGAAAAAACTCGTTGACCTGCTGTCGCTCTACAAAATCAACACCATCCAGTTTCACTTTGCCGACGACGAGGCCTGGCGCCTGGAGATTCCCGGCCTGCCCGAGCTCACCGCGGTGGCGTCGCGCCGAGGATGCACTCTCAACGAGCTTCAAGACGGCTTCCTGGCACAAATATTTGACGGCAACGGCGACCCTAACGACCTGAGCCAAAGCGCCAACGGCTTCCTCACTCGCGAGCAGTTCATAGAGTTTCTGCGATATGCCCATGCCTGCGGCATCAAGGTCATCCCCGAGATTGATACCCCTGGGCACTCACGCGCCGCCATCGTGGCGATGAAATACCGCTACAACACCCTCGCCCCCACCAACGTCAAGAAAGCACAGGAATTCATGCTGTGGGATCCAGACGACAAGGGCGGCTACCAGTCAGTGCAATCCTACCCTAACAACGTGCTCAACCCCGCCCAGGAAGGCACTTATCGCTTCTTGGGCAAGGTGGTCAGTGAGCTGCAAAAGATGTATCGCGACGCTGGCTTGAAGCTCGACATCGTGCACCTGGGCGGCGATGAAGTGGCTGCCCACTGCTGGGACAACAGCCCCGCCGTCAAAGCGCTCATGACAAAGATGAAGATGAAAGACACTCACGCCATGATGGAGCACTACATCGACCGAGTGAGCGAGATGCTCTCGCAGCGCGACATCAAGATTGAAGGATGGCAAGAAGTGGCTATGGGTCACAGCGATGAGTTCAACCGTCGCGTGGCACCACGCTTTGCTGGCGTTAACGCCTGGAGCACCATTGGCAGCCGCATCGAGGTGCCCTACAAGGTGGCAAATGCTGGCTACCCCACCATTCTCTCTAACGTGGACAAGTTCTACATGGACATGGGCTACAGCTGGCACCAGTATGAGCAAGGGCTGCACTGGGGAGGCAAGGTCAACGAGTTTGACTCCTGGAGTGCCGAGCCCTGGAATCTATATGGCACCAGTGCCGAGGGCAAGACCGCACTCACCCGCCGCGACAACATCATAGGCGTGCAGGCACAGCTGTGGGGAGAGACCCTGCGCAACTTCGGCGAGGTGGAGAAATTGCTAATTCCAAAAATATTTGGTGTGGCCGAGCGAGGCTGGAACTCCAGTCCCGAGTGGTCGGGCGACAGCGTTGCGATGGCTCAGGCCCGTGAAGACTATAATATGAACATAGGCTTTTGGGATTTACCCATGCTCCACCGGCGCGGCTACAATTTTCACCTGGCTCAACCAGGCCTAATCGTTGAGAATGGCAAGCTGCTTGCCAATGCCCAATATCCGATGGCCGAGGTGCGCTACACCCTCGACGGCAGTGAGCCCACCCCCACCTCAGCACTGTGGCGCGAGCCTGTTGCCATCGATAGCAACTGCCGGCTAATAAAAGCACGCGCATTCTACTTGGGCAAGCAGAGTGTCACAACCTATCTTTTCCTGAAGTAGCACCAACGCCATTCCCTAAAATAATTTTTTTGTTATTTTTCTTCAAATTATTTGGCAAATTGATAAATAAAAACTATTTTTGTGGGTTGTTTTTTGATAATTACTCATCAACCATATAATAGACTTATTTCCGAGTTTTTCAACCATATTACTAACAAAACTTTTTTATCATCATGAAGAAATTACTACTACTGGCAGCATTCTTTGCTGCATTGACAGTGAGTGCGCAAGAGTTCACACTCACCGAGGTGACTAGCACCCCCAATGTGCCTGCCGACCGCATGAACAACCGCCAGGGCTTCGGCTTTGACGGCGCATTTTTGGTTATGGACAAGGTGCTTGGTCAAATCAACGTCTATAACCCTGCCGATGGCTCAATTGAGACCACTGTAGAGACTGGCGCCACCAATGGTTGGCCCGCAATCACCCGCGACGAGGCTGGCAACGTCATCGCACGCGTTGACAACAGCTGGGCCGGCAACTTCATGGCCGACACTGTGATCATGAAGATCTACCCATTTAATGGTGAGCCCATTGATGTTGTGGGCAACATCTTCGCCGACTTTGAGGCCGAGAACGGACGCTGCGACTTCTTCCCCTTTGTTGAGGGCAACGTCATGGACGAGGAAGAGGGCGGCATCATGTGGCTCGTGACAGCCAAATCTACCGGCATCCTCAAGGTTCCATTCCTGGGCGGCGAGATTGATCATGACCACATCGCTCTGTTCCCAATCGAGGGCGCAACTTTGAGCCCAACAAGCTCTACCGTGGTTAACCCCTACATCGCTGCCGACGGCACCCGTCACTACATGCTGTGGACCCGCAACGCTCAGCCCATCGACCTGGTGATGAACGAGACTGAGGATGGCTTTGTTGGCACAACATTCACTCTGCCCAACAAGGGCAATACCAACGGCTGCTTCCCACTGACCTTCGGTGGCAAAGACCTGGTTATCTACACCACTATGCCTAACTATGGCAACGCCTGGGCCATCGCCGAGAAGAACGCCGAGGAGCCTATCGCAGTGGTTCCTGAGGTGCCTGGCTATGTTACCAACGGCTTCCAGAGCAACTGGCTCAACGCCGAGGTTGTTAACGACAACAAGGCTATCATCTATCAGTACTTCCCTGGCAACTTCTTCAAGACCTATGAGCTCACCCTGCCAGGTGGCGAGGAGCACACCTATGCCGTAGCCGGCACTCCAGCAGCCCTCTTTGGCATGGAGAACGACTGGGATTGCGTAGCTGCTCCCGAGATGACCCTCACCGACGATGGCCTCTATGTGTGGATGAGCGAGGAGACCGAGCTTGAGGCTGGCAAGATTGAGTTCAAGGTTGTTCAAGACCACGCTTGGGACGTATGCTATCCCGAGAACAACTATGAAGTGCCCGTTGAGACTGCTGGCACTTACACCCTCGTAGTATATTACAACCCCGAGAACAACGAAGTTAACGCCCAGCTCGTTGCTGCAGAGCCCGAACCAGCACTTTACATCATTGGCGAGGTTAACGGCAACACATGGGCTCCCAACGTAGGTGTTGAGATGACTACCGAGGACGGCAACATCTTCACTGCCGACGTAGTGCTCCAGCGTCCAGCCTCTAAGGTTGACGAGGTAGAGGGCAACCAGTACTGCTACTTCAGCTTCGCCACTCAGCTGGCCGACAGCTGGGATGCTCTTGCTCCTTACCGCATTGGTGCCGTTTCGGAGGCTACCGAAGAGAATCCTAACGCCGACTTCCGCTTCTACAAGAACATGATGGGCATGCCACTGGCACTCACCCAGGGCGACCACGCATTCCAGGTAGAGGAAGGCACTTACACCCTCACTGTTGACCTTGAGGCCATGACCCTCACCATCGTTGGCGAGAGCTTCACCGGCATCGAGGAGATCAACGTTACTAACAACGTTAAGAGCGGCCGCTACAACCTCCTTGGCCAGCCCGTTAACGAGAACTACAAGGGCATCGTTATTGAGAACGGCGTGAAGAAAATTCAAAGATAATTGAACTTCTTCGGTTCAATATCGACGACTCTTTAGTCAATAAAAAGATGGGGTAATCGCCACGGTGGCGATTGCCCTATTTTTTTGTTTTTGTGGTTTAGGCAAGTTAAAAATACTAATCAGTGATTTTTCTCGTTATTAATTATACAATGAGAAATATAACAATAAGGACAGTTGTCTTGCTTGTGCTGCTTGTCACCACAGCAATGGCGATGAACGGACAGATTAAAATCACAGGAACGGTTGTCGATGAGTTTGACAGCCCCATTGAGTTTGCCTCGGTGCGCATCACTGGCACCATGCTTGGCGTGAACACCGACTTAAATGGAAAATATGAAATCACTGTGCCAGCAAAGGACACCATCGAGGTGGTGTTCTCGTGCATGGGCTACCGCGATGTGAAGCGCCGCCTCATCAAGCCCGTGAGCCCGGTAAACATCAGCCCCAAGCTCTACAAGTCAACCATAGAGCTCGCCGAGGTGCAGGTCACAGAATACAAGAAGCAGACCAACACGATGCAAGACATTGATGTTGAGGTGGCTAAGATGACCCCTAGTGCCAGCGGCAACACCGTGGAGAACGTGCTCACCACCCAAGCCGGCGTGAGCAGCAAGAACGAGATGAGCGCACAGTACATGGTGCGTGGCGGCACCTACGACGAGAACAGCGTCTATATCAATGGCATAGAGGTCTATCGCCCGCAGCTGGTGAGCAACGGCCAGCAAGAGGGCTTGAGCATCATCAATGGCGACATGGTGCAGAAGGTGGCATTCTCTACCGGCGGCTTCACGGCCGAGTACAGCGACAAGATGTCGAGTGTGCTCGACATAACCTACAAGGAGCCCCAGAGTTTTGAGGGAAGCATCAACGCCAGCCTGCAAGGTGGCTCTCTTACACTGGGCCACAGCACCAGCAAGTTCTCACAGATGCACGGTGTGCGCTACAAGCGCAACTCGTCGATGCTTGGCTCGCTGGAGTCCAAAGGCGAGTACGACCCCCAGTTCTTTGACTACCAGACCCACATCGTGTTCAAGCCTAGCAAGAAGTTTAAAATGTCACTGCTGGGAAACGTGTCGATCAACGACTACCGCTTCACCCCCGCCAACCGCGAGACGAGCTTCGGCACCTCGACCAACGCCAAGTCGTTCCTCGTGTATTTCGACGGTCAAGAGAAAGACAAGTTCCACACCTATTTTGGTGCTTTGCAGATGAACTACAAGTTCAACGACAAGGGCACAGACCTCACCCTCACCGGTAGCGCCTATCGCACCGATGAGCTGGTGGCCTACGACATTCACGGCGAATACTGGCTCGACCAGGCTGGCACCAGCGGCGAAGGGGGCGTGGGTGGCGAGCTGGGCGTGGGCAAATATCATGAGCACGCACGCAACCGCCTCAAGATAAACGTGTATAGCGCATCGCTCAAAGGCAACATAGGCCTCAACAACAACAACATAAGCTATGGCCTGCAACTGCGCCACGACGTGTTCTACGAGCGCTCTCGCGAGTGGCAATGGCGTGACTCGGCAGGCTACTCACTGCCACACATCCCCGACGAGGTAAACGTGATTTACAACATGAGCTCGAGCAACGACTTGAGCACCAACCGCTTCTCGGCATTCGTCCAGGACACCTACAAGCTCTACTCGGGAGCTGGAGCATTCACCTTCAACGTGGGCTTTCGCTACAGCTACTGGGACTTCAACAAGGAGTCGCTCATCTCGCCTCGCTTCAGCATTGGCTATGTGCCCGAGCGCAATAACCGCTTTGCACTGCGACTGGCAGGAGGACTCTACTACCAATCGCCGTTCTACAAGGAATACCGCATCCAGACGATTGACGAGCATGGCAACTCGATGATAACCCTCAACCGCGACATCAAGTCGCAGCGAAGCATTCATGTGATACTTGGCGGCGACTACTCGTTCCGGGCTCTTAACCGCCCGTTCAAGCTCACTGCCGAGGTCTATTACAAGAACTTGAGCAACATGATTCCCTACGAGGTTGACAACCTCAAGATGAACTACAGTGGCGAGAACTCGTCGAAGGGATACATCGCCGGTCTCGACTTCAAGATTTTTGGACAGTTTGTGGAAGGCACCGACTCATGGATCAGTTTCTCACTGATGAAGACCCAAGAGGAGCTCAACGGGGTGAAAGTGCCGCTGCCTACCGACCAGCGCTACAGCGTGGCGATATTCTTCACCGACTATGTCCCCAAACTGCCACGCATGAAGTTCAGCCTCAAGGGCATCATCAGCGACGGCTTGCCCACCACTGCCCCACTGCGCACTCGCGACAAGGGCTACTTCCGCCAGCCATCTTACAAGCGTGTGGATGTGGGCGCATCCTACCTGCTCCTGGGCGAGGGTCACAAGCCTGCATCGGGCTTCTTCAGCCATTTCAAGAGCATCTGGCTCGGCCTAGACGTGTTCAACCTGCTCGACATCAGCAACGTGAGCAGCTACTACTGGGTTACCGACGTGAACCACATCCAGTATGCCGTGCCTAACTACCTCACCCGCCGCCAGATTAATGTGCGCCTAACGATGAATTTCTAACAATAGCAACAAATACAAATACATTAACCATTTAAATCAAAGAACATTATGAAACCTTACGTAATTGGTATTGACATGGGTGGCACCAACACCGCTTTTGGAATTGTTGACGCTCGTGGCACTGTCATCGCAAGCAGCTCCATCAAGACTGCCAAACATTCAAAAATCGAAGACTACATCGACGAACTCTACACCGAGATAAACCGCATTATCGTGGCCAACGATGCCGAAGGCAAAATCAACGGCATTGGCATTGGCGCTCCTAACGCTAACTACTTCACTGGCATGATAGAAGATGGCGTGAACCTGCCCTGGCCCACCCCAATACCCCTTGCCGACCTTATCACCAAGAAGTTTGGCATCCCTTGCGTAATCACCAACGATGCCAACGCTGCTGCCATTGGCGAGATGACCTACGGCGCAGCCCGCGGACTCAAGGATTTCATCATGATAACCCTAGGCACCGGTGTGGGCAGCGGCATCGTGGTCAACGGGCAGATGGTGTATGGCCATGACGGCTTTGCCGGTGAGCTAGGTCATGTGATAATGAAACGCAACAACGGACGCGTGTGTGGCTGTGGACGTACTGGCTGCCTTGAGGCTTACTGCTCGGCAACTGGCGTGGCACGCACAGCTCGCGAGTTTCTGGAAATTCGCGACGAGGAGTCGCTGCTGCGCGACTATGACATCGAGAGCATCACGTCTAAGGACGTGTATGACTGCGCCGTCAAGGGCGACAAGCTGGCCATCGACATCTTCAACTACACTGGCACTATCCTGGGTGAGGCTCTGGCCGACTTTGTCACCTTCTCGAGCCCCGAGGCGTTTGTCATCTTTGGTGGTCTCACCAAGAGTGGCGACTATATCATGAACCCCATACGCGAAGCCTTCGACAAGAACATCATGAAGGTCTTCAAGGGCAAGGTGAAAATCCTCATCAGCGAGCTCAAAGAGAGCGACGCCGCAGTGCTAGGAGCATCGGCCCTGGGATGGGAAATCAAGGAAGACTGATAATAAGTTTTAAGTTATAAGGGTTAAGTGTTAAGAACATTAGATACTTGACACTTTGCCCTTTTTTCTTTGTTATACAAATTTCTATCTTATATTGAAAAAGAAGATTTTTTTATATTCACTGGGGATTTTGGTGCTGCTGGCAGGGGCGTTGCTTATTTATGTGAGGGCTAATGAGCCAGCAGTGCCCCAGCGCGTGATTATCGCCCACGCCGGTGGCAACATCGACTCGCTCACTTACACTAACAGCCGCGAGGCGGTGGAGCACGCCATAGCCAGTGGGATAAAATTCATAGAACTCGACATCGTGATTTCGCCCGAGGGCGAGCCACTGGCTTTCCACTCAAGCGACGACATGATCGACACCATCTACTCCTGCGACCCGCCCCACATGAGTGAATTCATTGCAACACCACTGCGAGGCCGCAATGGCAAGGCCTATACCCCACTCACCTGGCGCGAAATCAACGAGATTTTCCTCTCCCACCCCGACCTCATCTTCGTTGTAGATAAGACCGACGACCCTGCCATTCTCGAGAAATTCTTCCCCAAGCTCAAGGGACGCATGATAGTGGAGTGCTTCTCGATGCAGCGCTATCGTGAGGTGAGCAATGCGGGCTTCAAGCTAGCGATGCTCAGTGAGGAGGCTGTCTCGCCAGCGGCCGTGATTTGGCAGGACATCAAACACCTGTTTTGCAGCGACGAGCCTCGTGTGGAAATGATTGCCATGGGCCGCGACACTTACAACAACAGCCGCACCACCCGCTGGTTTGTCAGGCTGTGCAACATCCCCGTGGCAATGTGGAGTGCCGCCGACCGGCATCACGCCGATGAGACGTTCAACCACATCCCACAGGCAAGAATGCTTTATACCAACAACGTGGGGAAATGAGAATGTAGAGACCCTCACAACCATTGTTGTCCTTCGGCTGAAATCCAACTCACGAAATGAAACAATGGGGTCAGACCCCGATGTTTCAAAATCACAAAAATGAAACAATGGGGTCAGACCCCGGTGTTTCAAAATCAGCTTTCCACCTTCCACTTTCAACCCAAAAAACAATGCACTCGCTGGCTGCGAGTGCATTATTTTTAGCTAAGTAAGAAACTGATTACTTAATAATCACCTTCTTGCCACCCATGATGTAGATGCCAGGAACAGTGGGCATAGCGTTAAGCTTCACGCCCTGGAGATTATACCATGCGTTGTCGGCCTTAACGTCGCTGCCGATGGTGGTAATGGCCTCGGGGGTGTTCTTGGTTACAGTCATAATGATAGGCTCGCCCAAGCCCTTTAATGGAGTTGCAACCTCAACCAACTTAATGTTGTAGTTGCCTGCCTCGCTGATGCGGAAGTTTGCACCATCCATAAGCTCAATGCCTTGCTCTAGCAGCTCGGGAGTGATCAGGAAGTAGCCCACTTGGTTCTCGTCAAGTCCACCAAACCACTTGAAGCCACCCTCGATGGGGGCAACAATCTTGAACTCGGCACCTGCTTCAAGCTCCAAGTCGGCAGTGAACTCTTTGCCTATCTCATCACTTACGAAAGGAATAAGACCCTCAGTCTGATTCCAGTCATTGAAAGTGCCGATGGCATAGAACTCGTCATAGTAGCCAGGTTCTTCGCTGGAGATTGTCAGCTCATAGGTCTTGAAGAAGTTGCCAGGGAAGTACTGATAGATGATAGCCTTGTTGTCGTTAACAACCTCGGCGTTGAGCCAGTTGCTCTGGAAGCCGTTGGTAACGAAGCCAGACACCTCGGGAACCACTGCGATAGGCTCCTCGGCGTTCTTCTCGGCGATGGCCCAAGCGTTGCCATAGTTAGGCAAAGTGGTGTAGATAACCAGGTCCTTGCCACCGAAGGTCAGTGGGAAGCAGCCGTTGGTAGCGCCCTTGTTGGGCAGAGTGAAGGTTGTGCCAACAAAGCCATCCTCAGTCTCGTTCATCACCAGGTCGATGGGCTGAGCGTTGCGGGTCCACAGCATGTAGTGACGGGTGCCGTCGGCAGCGATGTAGGGGTTAACCACGGTAGAGCTTGTTGGGCTCAAAGTTGCGCCCTCGATTGGGAACAGAGCGATGTGGTCATGATCAATCTCGCCGCCCAGGAATGGAACCTTGAGGATGCCGGTAGATTTGGCTGTCACGAGCCACATGATGCCGCCCTCTTCCTCGTCCATGACGTTGCCCTCAACAAAGGGGAAGAAGTCGCAGCGTCCGTTCTCGGCCTCAAAGTCGGCGAAGATGTTGCCCACAACATCAATGGGCTCACCATTAAATGGGTAGATCTTCATGATCACAGTGTCGGCCATGAAGTTGCCGGCCCAGCTGTTGTCAACGCGTGCGATGACGTTGCCAGCCTCGTCGCGGGTGATTGCGGGCCAACCATTGGTGGCGCCAGTCTCTACAGTGGTCTCAATTGAGCCATCGGCAGGGTTATAGACGTTGATTTGACCAAGCACCTTGTCCATAACCAAAAATGCGCCGTCAAAGCCGAAGCCCTGGCGGTTGTTCATGCGGTCGGCAGGCACATTGGGGGTGCTAGTCACCTCGGTGAGTGTGAACTCTTGCGCACTCACTGTCAATGCAGCAAAGAATGCTGCCAGTAGTAGTAATTTCTTCATAATAACATAAAATTTGGTTAATAAAAAAGTGAATTTAGAGTATAGATTTATCTAATAAAGAACTCACCAAAAAAGCACATTATCACAAAAAGCACCTTTTATGCCACCAAAATTACATATTATTTTAATAATTACAAACGATTTTAAAGAAAAAACACAAAAAACAATCAAAATAAGTAGAAAAAAAGGACCATAAGGTCCTCACGCAAGTAGCTCATGAAAGAACTAATTTTTAGGGCTGCACTATGACAGGAGCAAAGGGGTCCTCATTGAGGCGGTCAACATAGTCCCAAAAGAATTCGTTTATCAAGTAATACTCGTTTTGACCCTGCATCATCTCGAAGCGGCGTTTCATGTCGGGATAGCGCTCAAGCAAGAAGAGCAGATAATTCTTATCCACTAGATAGACCGTCTTGCTTGCCAGGTCGATGACAAAATGTGCCACATCGGCAACGCCCAGAGGATACTCCAGCACACTGCTGCGCCCCACGCCCACATAATACTGCAGGTTCTCGAAGTTGTCGATTTCATAGTCTAAATAGTCAATCTCGGTGGCAAGATACTGAAAAAATGCGATTTTCTCGCTGAAATACAGTGGCAAGTAGTCGTGGAAATATTTGTTGTAGCCTCCCTGAAGGCTGTCCTTGAGATACTTGCTGTTGACGAGCCACACCGAGTCGCCAATGGCTACCGCCACACTCTGCTTCTCAATCATCTTTGAGAGTGGCTTGTGGTCCTTCTCGGTAGGCTTGAACTTATACTGGAAAGGCGAATAGATTTCCACATTGGGGTTAATGGCCACTGTGTCACGACCCTTGTAATACACCGAGTGCCAGGAGTTATACACCATGAGCGTGTCGGTGCCTTCATCATGCTTGCGGTCGCTATAGTATTGTGCTTGAGCCACACCAGCGCACACTGCCATCAATATCATTGCAATCAAGACTTTAGCTTTCATAACAATAATCCATGATAAGGTTTTAGTTTACTTAATTGTGTATTATAAAATATGTATTTTTGCATCATGCATCAAAAAAAGAGAACCAACTGCCTAAATAGCATTTGGCTCTCTTGAGAGTGACTCCTATAGGATTCAAACCTATAACCTTCTGATCCGTAGTCAGATGCTCTATTCAATTGAGCTAAGGAGCCATCATTTTTTGTTTTGCGGTTGCAAAGTTAAGCATTTTTTTTGACATGGCAATAGTTTTTTGCCACTTTTTTTCAAAAAAAATTTCACTTATTTTGCATCACGCTAAGCAGCAGCAATTTAGAGTAGCCATGTAGCAATGGCCCAAGCCACAAAAATAGCGAGGGCAATCACGGTGGGCACAGCCAGTGTCTTGTAGTCAACGATGTAATAAGTGGGTTTAGGGGCATCAATCTTCTCGGGCTTCTCTTGGGCAACTGCCAGTTTGTGCTCATCAATAGGCTCAACCACCTCTTCCACTTCGTTATATAAGTTTGCTTTCATATCTGAATATTTCTTTGTTGGTTTAACGAAGTGCAAATTTACATAGTTTTTTTTATTATCACTCCTTTTTTAATAAAAAAATCATAACTTTTTACTACTTTTGCAGCGCAAATTAACCAACAGATATAATATTATGACTTCATTCTTGATAAGCATCGCTGCTCTAGTGCTGGGCTACATGATATATGGTCGCGTGATTGAGCGCATTTTTGGTCCCGACGACCGCAAGACCCCCGCCGTGGCTCACCCCGACGGCGTAGATTACATTGCCATGCCCACCTGGAAGGTGTTTATGATTCAGTTCCTGAACATCGCCGGCACAGGGCCCATCTTTGGCGCCATCATGGGCGCCTGGTTCGGGCCGGCGAGCTACCTGTGGATAGTGCTGGGCTGCATCTTTGCTGGCTCGGTACACGACTATCTGAGCGGCATGATGTCGCTGCGCCACGATGGTGCCGGCCTACCCGAGCTGGTGGGCAAGTACATGGGCAACACCATGCGCATTATCATGCTTGTGTTCTCGATGCTGCTGCTGTTGATGGTGGGCGCGGTGTTTGTGTATAGCCCTGCCTCGATACTTGCTGGCTTAGGCGGCAACGAGATTATGTGGTTTGTGGTGATTTTCATCTACTACATCATCGCCACCCTGCTGCCCATAAACAAGATTATCGGCAAGATCTACCCCATCTTTGCTATAGCATTGATATTTATGGCCTTAGGCCTCTTTGTGGCCCTGATCATCAAAATGCCAACCCTTCCTGAGGTGTGGCACATAGGCAACATGGACGCATGGATAACAGCTCAAACTCATAATGGCACCGACCTGCTAGGAATAGAAGAATACCTCACTGCCAACACCATCTTCCCTGCCATGTTCATTACCATTGCCTGTGGCGCCATCAGTGGATTTCACGCCACGCAAAGCCCGCTCATGGCACGCTGCATCAAGAGCGAGAAGCTGGGGCGACCCATATTCTACGGCTCAATGATTACCGAGGGGATGGTGGCACTGGTGTGGGCTGCCGTGTCGTCGTGGTTCTTCTACAGCGGCGGCTGGCGTGAAGTGATGCCACAAGATGCTGTGAATGAGTTCCTAGCTCAAGTGGGCAATACCGATGGGAAGTCTCTTATCCAATATTTCAATGCTCCAGCTGTGGTAAAACTGGTGTGCAGCAGCTGGCTCGGCGTGGCAGGTGGCATCCTAGCGATGCTCGGTGTGGTGGCGGCACCAATCACCACTGGCGACACCGCCTTGCGCAGTGCACGACTTATCATTGCTGATTTCCTGAAGTATGACCAAAAGCCCATGACAAAGCGCTTGATGATTGCCGTGCCCATGTTTGCCGCCGTGCTGGCACTGCTCATCTGGCAAATTACCAACCCTAATGGCTTCAACACGCTGTGGCTATACTTCGGGTGGTCTAACCAGACCCTCTCGGTGTTCACCCTGTGGACCATCACCATCTTCCTTTACAAGTACAAGAAATGCTACTGGGTGACACTCATCCCCGCCATCTTCATGACAGCGGTGAGCCTCACCTTCATCATCCAGCAAATATTCTAAAGAAAGCCTTTCCCTGCGCTGAACCTGATGGCGAGAGGAAAGAACTATGTTTCAACGAAATGGTTGCCCATCTACAGGTTAACACACAATGCGCTAACCATGTTTACATTGATCGGTTCATTGACAACCGCGCATTATTTCATGTGCCATTGTTTTGTTCCCACTGCTCCCAATCGGTTTGTTCCATGTATTCAAGAGCTTGTTGAAGTAAGTCTGGGATACTTTCGGTCGCGGTGCCCCACAAGATTTGGTATGCAACCTGGGGACACCTGCAAAAACCTGTGTTAGGTTGAGACATTGGGCATCGAAGATGCCGGGCGGGTCGGAGACCCGACTTCAATCGCAAGACCATGCAAGAACCCCAAAGGGGTTCGCAGCTTG
>Ga0247611_10001172_pt1 | contig 47974 bp, 40 predicted proteins | sample 177DNAGHGhighgp2_FD_192422 | JGI IMG/M metagenome (GOLD analysis project Ga0247611, IMG submission 192422) | Sheep rumen microbial communities from Palmerston North, Manawatu-Wanganui, New Zealand - 1770 DNA GHGhigh gp2 | ecosystem: Host-associated > Mammals > Digestive system > Stomach > Rumen... | reverse complement strand
AGTGACCGTAAAAGCTCGCTTTTAAACGGGCATCGCCGTCCATCACACCAAATCAGGCGTCGCAGACGACAGATTCAGCCATCACAAGCGGAGTTTTTTATGTTTTTGTCTAAATCTTTAAATTACAGCGGAAAGGAACGATTATGGAAGACTTCAATGAGCCGTGAAGAAGGAAAACGAAAATCACGAATCACATGGAAACGCGATAGAACGTGATGATGCGCTATGATGCCCAGGATTCGGGGGCTACAATGTCATACTTTTGCACTCGCAAACCAAAAGGTCTGCCATGTAACATCTAAATCATTCATCATGCAACAGTACACAATCAGGAAAGATCGACCGCCTCCGGCGGAAAAAAGCCTCAAGGGTTAAGCCAAAAACCCTCAAGGGTTTACGGCAAAAGCTATAAGGCTTTCGGGCAAAACCCTTAAGGGTTTTGTAAGTGAAAAGTGAAAGAGGGAACTACTCAGTCATGTGCCCATGGATGGTCGCTACGCTCAAAATTACCAGAAAATTCATTCAAAAAATTATAAGAACAGACGCTATGCGAAGCCTTTGATAATTTTCTTATTCAATTTTTTTATAATTTTGAGGCCGATAGGCCGACCCCACATTGCATGACTGAGCAGTTACGCAGACGCGGAAGGACAATTAATGAATGATGATTGATGAATAGATCGATATCGTCAGACACGAATTCCCATAATTCGTATAATGATTACGTAACTACTCAGTCATGTGCCCATGGATGGTCGCTACACTCAAAATTACCAGAAAATTCATTCAAAAAATTATAAGAACAGACGCTATGCGAAGCCTTTGATAATTTTCTTATTCAATTTTTTTATTACATTCTTGAAGGGTCAAGCGTCGCAAGCGCCGAGCGGAGGCCGATAGGCCGACCCCACATTGCATGACTGAGCAGTTACAAGAATAAACCAAATACGTTAATTTACACTAAATCCAATAGAACCATAACGAAAACAAAGACGAATCTAAAACAATTCACAATGCACAATTCATAATTCACAATTTATCAAAAGAAAAGACGAGAACGAAATAGACACGCGCTCGACCTTGGTCGCTTCAAGCTTGAAGAATTATCGTAATGGACGTAATGATTATGACAATTAAGGCAATTCGTGTCTAAACCATAACGATAACAAAAATGGAAACGCGCTCGACCTTGGTCGCTTGACCCTTAAAGAACCCGGAAACGGAGGAGAATCTACTGGAACACCACACCGATGGAACGGATGCGTTCGACACGCTGTATATCGGGTGTGAGAAGTTCCCGCAGCACGATATGTACAATATATCTGGTGGAGGGGTGAAATAAACGGCCTTTAGGATACATTTGAAGCCGTTTAGATGCGTTTTTATGGGTTTTGATGTGTTCTTTAGGGCAAAAATAATCTTTTTTGCCCCGATTTAGTGTTTTTTCACGCGCCCGAACCTATTTTATTGGAGATATTTATTTAATTTTGACCTCAAATCGGACAAAAAAAGTGGCCATTTCATGGTTTCTTATGTCCGTTTCATAATAATTTGCAATGAATATGACCAGCGAAGATTTATATAAACTGATTAGTTGTGGCGAAACAAGTCACACCCAATTCAAGCAGAAGTTCACTTCAGAAAAGGACATTGCTGAGGAGATGGTGGCATTCGCCAATTCAGGCGGAGGCAACATCCTTTTTGGCGTTGAGGATAAGACGGGTGAGATTATCGGTCTATCTTTTGCAGATATTCAACAAATCTCACGCCAGTTGGGGAATGCGGCCAATGAACATGTGCGCCCAACTATCTACATTCAGACAGACGTCGTTAATATGGAAGGCAAGATGATTCTGATAGCATCTATCCTACCTGGCCGGAATATGCCATACAAGGATCTGAGCGGACATATCTGGGTGAAGCAGGGAGCTGACAAACGTCGAGTGACGGAAAACAGCGAGATACTGGCACTGTTTCAGGAGTCCGGAGCTTACCATCCTGACGAGGTAGGCGTGCAAAGTACGTCTGTTCACGATCTTGACACGCTGGCTCTTGACCGTTTCTTTGAGAATGTCTATGGAAAACCCATGACGGATTTCGACATTCCACAAGAAAGACTACTTCGCAGCCTGCGCATAACCGATGAGAAAGGACTGCTCACAACGGCTGGACTACTGTACTTCGGGCAGCGTCCGCAGATGTTCATACCTTCTTATGTTATCAAAGCCGTGTGGTTCTATGGCAACGAACTTGGAGGAAAGGAATACCGCGACAGCCGGGACATCGAAGGTACGATACCTGAGATGTATGAACAAGGAATGATGTGGCTTAAGGGGTGTTTGCGGCGAACACAGAACGGACAATCATTTAACTCCATCGGCAAGCTGGAAATTCCTGAGTCCGTTTTGGAAGAGCTGCTTCAGAACGCCCTTATCCACTTGGACCTGCTTTAACCTGCTGCCATCCGTTTGCTGGTGTTTGACAACAGGGTGGAGATTATCAACCCTGGCTGTATCATGGGCAACCATACAATGGAAGAGGTGATGCTTGGCAACTCCTTCCCTCGTAATCCTCTCTTGGCTAATTTATGCGCCAAGACGATGCCTTATCGCGGATTAGGCTCTGGCATACCTCGTGTGCTTCGTGAGGATTGCCGTATTGAGTTCCGCGAATCCAAACAGGGCAACCAGTTCACTGCGATTATATGGAGAAATGCAGAAAAATCAGCAGATGTCGTAGAAAATGTCGTAGGAAAAGCCCATGATGATGTAGAAACACCGTCCGATGTCGTAGAAAATGTCGTAGAAAACAAAGATAATGTCGTAGAAAACATCCTCGAAAGCATATCTAAGGATCCATCCATATCCACAAAAGAACTTGCAGGGACCTACTCTCTTTCCGAAAGACAGGTACAGCGCATCATGACAAGATTAAAAGACAAGGGCATCATTCGCCGTGTTGGACCTGATAAAGGTGGACATTGGGAAATTATAAAATAATGTAGGCGTAGCATCGGCCAAGCGTAGAAATTCGGTAGGGTAAGAAAATGGATGCAAGAGAATATGAAGTAATTAAGAGTAAGAATGAAGCTAATTGACAATAGAAAAATCACTCTTCGGGATGATTTGATCGAACAGTTGAAATCGGGTAGCCGTTTATCCATTGCGGCTTCCTGTTTCTCTATGTATGCTTTTCAGGAACTGAAAGAGCAACTGTCCGAGATAGAGGAATTACGCTTCATCTTTACTTCACCCACGTTCACGATGGAACGAACGCCCAAGCAAAAGCGTGAGTTCTACATCCCGCGTTTAAACCGTGAGCGTAGCATCTATGGTTCGGAATTTGAGGTCAAGCTACGCAATGAGCTGACACAAAAAGCCGAAGCCCGAGAGTGTGCTGAATGGATTAAACAAAAGGTTACCTTCCGCTCCAATAAGTCAGATGAGGTGATGCCGGGCTTTGCTGTGGTTGATGATGCTTCATATAGTCCGCTCATGGGTTTCACTACCGTAGAGCTGGGTTGTGAAAAAGGTAACGTTGCTTACAACATTATCCAGAAGGCAGAACAGCCATTCACCCAATCTTACCTTGACATTTTCAACCAGATATGGGAAGATCCAGTCAAGCTTCAGGATGTGACGGAAGAAGTCATTGACAGTATCAGCAATGCCTACAAGGAGAATGCACCAGACTTCCTCTACTTCGTAGCTCTTTACAACATCTTCAACGAATTCCTCGAAGACATTTCCGAGGATGTGCTACCTAACGAAGCCACCGGCTTCAAGGAATCGAAGATATGGAAAATGCTCTACAACTTCCAACGCGATGCGGCATTGGCTATCATCAATAAGCTGGAGAAATACAATGGCTGTATCCTAGCAGACTCCGTAGGTTTGGGTAAGACTTTCACCACCCTTCTCCGTCGCCTCGTCCGCGAAGGCCGCCTCGTTGTCTTGGGCTGCGGCGCCCAAACCCACTACCGTCCCGCCCCCAGCCACTTCGGGAGATAAGAAAGACTGCACATGACTATGAGATTAAAACTGTCAACCTTGTTCCTCACTGCGTTTCTTTGCTCTCAGCTTTTAACAGCCCAGGAAAAGTACGTCTTTCCAGAGGACGTGAAGCCTCTCATCAGTACTCGGTGGGGACAGCAATTCCCGTTTAACCTATTATGCCCCAAGGAGGAGAATGACGACGGCTCCACGAGCTATAAGATGGCTGGCTGCGGCCCTGTGGCGATGGCTCAGATTGTGAACTATCATCGCTACCCCTCGATGAGCCCGGACGGCAATTATGAATATGACTGGGAGCAGATGTTCAATACGATGAATTCCAGCGTAAAGAAGGAGGAGATTGTGGCTGTGGCCAAACTAATCAGCGACTGTGGCGTTTCTTCGTTCACAGAGTATGGTAATGATGTGAGCAGCACATCCATGTCATTGATGATGGGTGCCTTGAAACGCCTCTTCAAATACAGCAACGATATGGCCATCTATGAACGTCGGACGTTTGAAACGCCAAAGCGCGACAGCCTTTACCGTGCATTGATATTCAACGAATTGAAGGCCGGCAGACCCGTCCTGTACAGAGCTCAGCACGCGAAGGAAGGAGGCCACCTGTTCATCATCGACGGGTGCAAGAAGCAGAAGGTCCACGTGAACATGGGCTGGCGTGGCAACCGGGACGGGTATTACGACTTGGACGATTTATCGGGTTACAGCCAGAATCAATGGCTGCTCGTAAATGTGGCAGACAGCAGCTACCGTGTAGTGACAAAAGAAGTAAGGGACCTAGAGGCCGGTACACTCTCCTCGATTCTTAGCAGCCAAGAACGAACTACTGTTCAGAAGATCAAGCTGAGCGGGAATATGGACACAGGCGACTTCGCCACTCTGCGAGACATGTTGCAGACGGGACTACTGCGCATCATAGACTTGGAAGGAGTGGCGATGGAGTCACTGCCGGATTCGGCTTTCTACGAATGCACTTACCTCTCTCATTTCGTAGCTCCACGGACTTTGCGGCGCACAGGCAACTACGCGTTCTTCCGTTGCCGTAACCTGAACTATGCCGTGTTCAGTGACAGCCTGCGTGTTGTGGGGAATGCCGCTTTCAGTGGTTGTAACAATCTGCTTTCCGTGAAGCTGCCAGAGACCACGACCATGATTGGTTATAACGCCTTTACCTCATGTGAAGCATTGCTCAGCGTTACCCTGCCAGAAGGCATCTGGAAGGTTGGAAACTATGCTTTTTCCTATTGCAAACATCTCTATTCTATTTACCTGCCAGCATCCCTCAGCAACTTCGGCAATGAGGTATTCAAGGAATGCGGCCGCTTGACACACGTCCGCCTGAACTCCGACAACCCTCATTTCAAGGTCAATGAACAAAATGAGGTAGTCAAGATTACCAAATAGGCATTCTCGTGCGCAGCGCGGACTTATTTTGTTAAGAAATATTTAATTTGTGGGGGGGGAAGGGGGCTGGAAACGGAGGAGGATCTGCTCGAGCATCGCACGGACGGAACGGATGCGTTCGATACGCTGTATATCGGGTGTGAAAAGTTCCCGCAGCATGATATGTACAATATCTCTGGTGGTGGGGTAATGTGAAACGAATAGGAAAGCTTATACCTATAATAAAAAAAGCGAAGGACAGTGGTCTCACGACTTCTGTCCTCCTATCAATCAAAATTATCTTGTTTCTTTTGAAACAAATAACGGCCTTGTGCGCCTCACGGAGCTGAGGGCCTGATTACATATATTCTATCGTCGCAGACTCGTTTTTATGCCAAATCGTACTTCGGCATGAGCCTTTGACGCCGCAAAGGTAAATAAATTAACGCAAAAAAAACAATTTTGCCCCTAAAATTTGCATTTGATAACAAAAACCACTATTTTTGTACCCGATTTGTGCAGGTCACGTACGCGCACGTGAAGATTAGCATGTAAGATTTCATCTCACGAATTCACATAACCAAAACCAAATTAACTTTTAATCAAAATGAAACAAAAATTACTCAATTCATTCAAGCTACGGGCAGTTATGCTTGTGGCTATCCTATGTGCTGGTTTCACAAGTGCGTGGGGAACAGACGAAGTGTACAAGACACTCAGTTTCCCAGATGACAATTCTGCAAACAACAAATTAAGTGCTTACGACCAAACGTGGACTGCCGTAATTGGTTCTGACTCTTGGGAGATTGGTAACTTTAACAACAACTCGTGGAACAGTAGTTGGTCATACATTAAGTGCGGAAGAAAAAACAATGCTTCCGTAGCTACTATCACAACAGGCGCAGCCATTGACAAAGCAATCACTAAGGTAGTGGTTACAATTGATGCTATTACCGCCTCAAAGATTAATTCTATCAAATTATCCACCAGCAACAATGGTTCTTCATGGACAGAAGCAGGTAGCTTTTCAAAAGCAATAGGAGCGCAGACCGTCACATTGTCTTCCCCTACTGCTAATCTATACTACAAGTTAGAATTTGACTGTGCTAGTGGTAGTAGCAATGGCCTTGTTACGGTCTCGAAAGTTGAATATTATTACGATAATGCTGGTGGCACTCCCTCCGGTCCGACAGTCTCCTTTGGCTCTCATACAAACGTTACTCTGTCAATGAAGGATGGTGATGACAACAGCTTGTCATCAGGCGCATCAGTCGCAGCGGGTACTACCGTGAAGGTTTATGCTACTGCAGATGATGGTTACAAGGTCACTTCCGTTTCTGCTGTTGATGCAGATAATGCGGCTGTCACATTAACACCAAACACTGGCTATTGGTCGTTCACAATGCCATCGAAAAATGTGACGATCAGCGCTACTGCTGAAGCCAAGACCGACCCTGAACTGGCCTTCTCTCCTGCAACCGCAGAAGCTACCCTCGATCAGACTTTCACGGCTCCCACGCTGACCAACACTTACAATGTTTCTCCCATCTCTTGGTCGAGCGACGATGCTGGTGTAGCCACCGTTGCACAAGACGGTACGGTTACTCTCGTAGGTGAAGGCACAGCAACTATCACCGCTTCCTTTGCAGGCAACGACAACTACAATTCAAGCTCTGCCAGCTATACACTCACCGTCACTGATCCCAGCGCCATCGATATCTGGAGCGAGGATTTCAGCTCATATAGTGCTGATGATGTTCCAAGCGGAGGAACATACACCTACGCTTGTACGGGATCAACTAAGGTATATGGTGACGTCTTGGCTGGTGGTACAACCCCAGAATTGTTGGTAGCAAAGAACAATAATACTTTCACAGCAGTAGTACCCCTGAACAATGCAACTGGAACCCTGACGCTGACTTATAAGACAAACGCCAAAGCAATGTCCGTATCAACGACTACCGATGGCATTTCTGGCGGTGGCAGTTTCAATACAGCCGAAACTCACACCGTGACATTCACGGGTGTAACCACCTCGATGACCTCAATAACTATCGTATTTACGGCAACTTCTGGAGATAATGTTCGTTTGGATGACATTGTACTGCGTGGACATGCTCAGGCTGTTTTGGTTGAAGCTCCAACGTTTTCTGTTGTCGGCGGTACATATTACACCGCCCAAAGCGTAGAGCTCAGCTGTGCAACTGATGGTGCTACCATCTATTATAGCACTGACGGTGAGGCTTACAGTCCTTATACATCAGCAATCCCTGTTTCCGCCACTACCACCATCTATGCTAAAGCAGAGAAGGACGGAAATTGGAGCACTGTTTCTTCTTCCACCTACACTATCGCAGAAAAGAACGATGTGGTCTTCAATATCGAAAATAAGACTTTGGCAATTGATGAATCCTACACGGTTACTTTCGGCACAAATAGTGGTCGTGATGTTCAAAGTGACGGATATGTATCTTTGTCCTCTGATAATGCCGTTGTAACCATAGATAATACTAAGGTTACTGCCGCAGCTGTTGGTACTGCCACCATCACGATTACTGTTGCTGAAGGCGCAACCTATCAGGCGGGCACAACCACTTTCACAGTAACCGTTCCCGCTCCTGAAGGACAGACAACGGCTCCAACAACCACACTATTCAACGAAACATTTAACAAATGTGAGGGAACAGGTGGAAAAGATGGCACATACTCTGGGAATGTAGGGACTTCTGCAACAACGAACAAGTTGGATGAGACTTGGTCAGTAATTGGGAACAACGGTGCCCATGAGTGCATCAAGCTCGGAACGGGTTCTGCAGCTGGAACTGTTACGACCGGAGATATTTCTCTCACCGGAAATGGCACGTTGACATTCTCGGCAGCAGGCTGGAGTACAGGAACGAATAATGTAACAATAACTGCTACTGGAGCTACTCTCAGCGGCAATACTGAGGTCACATTGACCAATGGAGAATGGACGAACTATACCGTTGATATCGAAAATGCAACTGGTACAATCTCAATTAGTTTTGAAATGAAACGCGGCTTCCTAGACGATGTCAAGGTCATTGACAATAGTGCAGCTGATCCAACTATTGCTTACACCATTCCTTCCTCAGGTCTCGGAACTTTCTGCTCAGAGTATCCTCTTGACCTTGCTAACCTGCCCGATGGAGTGAAGGCTTACGCAGTTACTGCTCAGTCGACAGATAAAGTGACGCTTACTGAACTGACGGAAGCTGTTAAGGGTGGTGTCGGTATCATCATCGAAGGTACCGGTGGTGCAACCATCCAGATTCCTTCAGTGGACAGCAGCAATGTTCCCTCCAATCAGCTCGTAGGTACATTGGCTCCCACTTATCTTGCAGCTAACACTGCCTATGGTCTGAAGAGTGGTATATTCCAGCCGAACACTGCAGGAAACATCCCTGCCCATCGTGCTTACCTACCCAATCCGACAGGTTCTGTCAAGGCGCTTGTACTGGAGTTCAACGAAGTTACAGGTATATCCCACACTCGCGCCATAACAGACGATGCGACAATTTATGACCTCACAGGCCGCCGTGCTGAAAAAGCAACAAAGGGCATATATATCATCAACGGTAAGAAAGTGCTCGTAAAGTAATAGAAATAACAACCAAATAATGTTTACGACAATGAAAAAGATATATTATAGACCTACACTTGTAGTACAGTCTATCGAAACACAGTCCATCATCGCCAATAGTATTCCAAAAGGTGAAACACCAACGAATCCTGAAGATTATGAGGTTAAAGGCCAGGGCAACTCCAACAGCTACGATGTCTGGTCTGACGACTGGAGCAAGTAATTAATGAAAGAAGTCTGTAGTACTTCTTATATACGGTAACAACAGCAGCTGTATGAGAATTGCAGCTGCTGTTGTTGTATTACTATATCTTCAAAGTTTGAAGTGAAGGAGTCGTGCGACTGCAACAGTTGATGATGAGCTACAGCACGAATGGAGTGAACTAAGCTATCAGACTGTAGATGGCAAAGAGGAGGTAGTCTAACTAAACTGAAGTAACGCACTTTAAAACAAAAGAGAGTCTCAGGCTTGAATGCCTGAAACTCTCCCTGGTAGCGCCTACGGGAATCGAACCCGTGTTCCATGCGTGAGAGGCATGTGTCCTAGCCGCTAGACGAAAGCGCCAGAAGAGCGGAAGCTGGGGGATTCGAACCCCCGGTACGGTAACCCGTACGTCAGTTTAGCAAACTGGTGGTTTCAGCCACTCACCCAAACTTCCGTGGGAGTTTTCCCAGCTTTGCAACCATCGATTTTCACCGATTTTGAGGTCTCTTCCTCTGAATTGCGGTGCAAAGGTAGATGTTTTTCCTGAATTGTGCAAGTAATTTCACAAGAAAAATGTATCTTTGCACCAAAATAATGAAAATAGTCATGACTACATCCTCCCTGCCTAAGGGCGTCTCTTTGATTCAACTTCCTCATAATGTGGACGAACGAGGTCATTTGTCCTTTTTAGAGGGAAATGTTCATATTCCCTTTGATGTGCGACGCGTATTCTGGATTTCCGATGTACCACATGGCAAGACGCGCGGTGGTCATGCCCATTGGACGTGCCATGAGGTTGTTTTTCCAGTTACGGGTCGTTTCATCATCGAAGTTGATGATGGCAGCTGTTGCGTTTCCGTCACTATGGACAATCCTTCTCAAGGGCTTGTCATTCCTGCTGGCGTTTGGTGTGAACTGAAGGATTTCTCAGAAGGCACTGTTTGCGTCGTCGTTGCATCGGAGCCATATGATGCCACTGGGTATGTCCATAACCGCGATGAATGGAGAAAGATCGTAAGGGACAGGATGTGTCAAAAGTGATAAAAAATTCCTATGAAGATAGTACAATATACTCCTCAGATGGCGGACGTATGGAATGCTTTTGTCCGCGAATCAAAGAATGGCACGTTCTTGTTTGAACGAGGCTTCATGGATTATCATGCAGACCGTTTTGTGGATTGTTCGTTGATGATATACGAAGATGAAGCTCTGGTGGCCGTATTCCCCGCCAACTGGAGAGAGGATGAGCAAACCGTGTATTCACATCAAGGCCTAACCTATGGCGGTTTGGTGATGACGACATCCACAACACAGAATCAGGTGATGGCCATCTTTCAGAATATATTATTTTGGTACATGGATTTTCTCCAGGCCAGGCACATGGTTTACAAGCCTATACCTTATATATATAGTACGTGTGCATCTGAGGAGGATCTGTATGCCTTGTTCCGTGCTGGAGCTCATCTGAAAACACGCGGTGTCAGCAGCGTTGTGGAAATGGCATATCCGCTTCAGATGCGCAAGCTGAGACTGAGGGGCGCTAAGAAAGCAATAGACAACAACCTGTATATCGATCGCATGACGGATGAAGACTGGCCAACGCTGAAGGTTTTCTGGCAGCTGCTTACATCTGTGCTTGAAAAGAACCATTCTGTAAAGCCCGTTCATACGTTTGAAGAGATGCAGCTGCTAATGACGCGTTTCCCTCAACAGATCAAACTTTTCCTTGTACGCAGCGAACAGGAGATTGTAGCCGGTTGCCTTGTGTTTATCACCAACAGAGTGGCTCATGTGCAGTACATCGCATCGGGTGAGCAAGGACGTGAACAAGGAGCTCTCGATCTGCTGTTCCGACATCTGATCAACGAACGTTTCAAGCAGATGGCATACCTTGATTTCGGTATCTCCACGGAACATGGCGGCAACTACCTCAACGAGGGACTCATCTTCCAGAAAGAAGGTTTTGGGGCACGTTCGGTGTGTTATGACAGTTATGAACTGGATTTAGACCATTCGGTCATTGAACAAATATATCACATGAACGAGCGTGCAGACAAAGGAGTAACATTCCTTGACCTGAAACGTGTCAATGCCAGCTTTGAACCGCTGTTGAGCGAAGCCGTCAACCATGTAGTCCGGAGTGGCTGGTATCTGCAAGGAACCAGCGTCAGCACCTTCGAACAACATTTTGCCGAATATATCGGCACGAAACATTGCGTGTTGTGCGGCAATGGATTAGAAGCATTAACACTGATTTTGCGTGCTTTCAAGCGGTTGAATTGGTGGTCAGATGACAGCGAAGTGATTGTTCCCGCCAACACCTTCATCGCTACCATCCTTGCGGTAAAGGAGGCGGGGCTCGTCCCAGTGTTGTGCGAACCCAACTTGAACAATTACCTGATGGATGTCAAACAATTGCCCGAACTGTGGTCGTCACGCACCGTTGCTGTTCTGCCTGTTCACCTGTATGGACAGGTCTGCGACATGAAAGCAATCAACGCCTTTGCCAGTGAGCATCATCTTCTGGTTATCGAGGATGCTGCTCAAGCTCATGGCGCCATGCTCGACGACCTCCATGCCGGTCATCTCGGACATGCTGCAGGTTTCAGCTTCTATCCCGCTAAAAACCTTGGTGCGTTGGGCGATTCCGGTTGCGTCACTACGGACGATGACACGTTGGCTGAAATGATCAGAATGATGGCCAACTACGGCTCCAAGAAGAAGTATGTCAATGAAGTGGAAGGCATCAACTCGCGTACCGATGAGATACAAGCAGCGGTGCTCGATGTGAAGTTACCCCGATTGGATGCTGACAACGAGCGACGACGCTGGATTGCCCATCGATACATGGAAGGTATTGACAATCCCCTCATTACATGCCCTGTAATGCCTCGTGATGAAAATGAGCATGTATTCTACGTTTTTCCTGTCCGTACGGGTTATCGTTCACAGCTGATTACTTGGTTGAAGCAACAAGGTATAGAAACGCTTATCCACTACCCCATTCCTCCCCATCGCCAGCAAGCGCTGCCCGAGTTGGCAGGACTGAGTCTTCCTGTGACGGAGCAGATCCATCGAGAGATCCTCAGCCTGCCGATCTCACCCGTGATGACAGATAAGGAAGTAGATCGAGTCATCGAAGCTATCAATAAGTTCAATCCTGAGGCATGAAGATTTTCGTCTTAATCTGCACCCTTGACGAAGGCATCCTTCGCATTCCCGACATGTTACTTCCCGAACAGGAAGGGGTTTATTATGTCGTGAGCTGGCAGAGAACCATGGGTAAGAACGAACAGACGGCGCTGAAGGAGAGGAAGGATGTGAGGCTGGTCACTATGGAAGGTCGTGGGCTATGTCGTAACCGCAATCACGCCATCGAAACAGCTCTAACTTGGCTGGATCATCCTTTAGAGGATGCCATCTTCATCATCGCCGATGACGACGAGCAACTGATTCCAGAGGCATTTGACCGTTTACGCGATATCTATAAGCGTTATCCGAAGATGGATGGCGCACTCGTGCGTCTTCGCAGCAGTGCTGACGGTCAATACTTTAAGACCTATCCACCATCACTTATTGCCTATGGCCGTCACCCCCGCAGTTATTATCCCTGCTCGTGGGAAATGACATTCCGGACACGTGTTTGGCAGATGGGACTGCGGTTTGACGAACGTTTCGGACTTGGGTCTGAACTATTGTGTGCCGGTGAGGAAGATGTGCTATTAACTGATATTACGCGCAAGGGATTAAACATCCTGATTGTCCCGGAAGACATCGGTTATACGAATCCCGTCACCACCGGATCCCATCTCCTTTATCCCAAGATGTTACGTTCCAAAGGCGCGGTTTATGGCTATCAATATTCCCTTATCACGGCATGGCTGCGTAGCCTTCGTGAGGCCTTGTCGTTAGGTTGGAAACGGAAGGTTAACCCATGGCCCATTTTCAGCAACATCCTATTTGGCGTCAACTATATACGATCATGCAAGAAGGACTGACCATCGTGATACCCGTCCGTAACAGGGCCAAGTTGATTGAACGAACCCTCAATAGCGTCATTGCAGGTGTTCAGCTGCCATGTGCGCTGATTATCGTGGACAATGGTTCAGACGACGAAACATTCGAGGTCTGTCGTCGGTGGCAAGCTGCACACAGCACGTTGGATATGACCATCTCCGTTGTACAGGAAGAGCGTGCCGGTGCGGCTATAGCCCGCAACACCGGTTTAAGCCACGTTCAAACTAAATGGACCTACTTTTTCGATAGCGACGATGATTTTGACACCGATTTCGTCTGCGAAGTAATGAGTGGCATGGCAGAACTTAAAGCTTCGAGAAACGAGTCAGACATCGTTTTCGTCCCCTCCCGTCAAGAGGTCAACGGCACTCTGCAGACAAGAGCCTACCGTCGTCCGCTGACGGTCAGCGTCCAGATTCTCAGCGCCATGCTCTCAACACAGACCATGCTGTTTAGAACACAATGGTTGCGTGATATCGGCGGTTGGGACGAACAACTAACGACCTGGGATGACTGGGAATTAGGTGTGCGAGTTGCCAAGCATACTCCTCACATCCTATGGCTCACACATCGCAGTTTTCACGTCATTCACGTTCATCCCGACAGCCTTACGGGCGATAGCTATGCATCTCGTAGTGCTGCTATTCTCCAAGCATTGCGTCAAGTGAAGAATGACGTTATCCACGACATCCAAGGACAACGAGCCTTATATCTTCGTACACAGATTGTCGCAGGTACGCTGAGCAAGGAACATTCCGACGACTCCGCCTTCCGCTCATTTGCTCTTGAGATTTTGCCATCGCCATCAATATGGTTAAAGAGTCTCGGCAACCTTATTCGTTTCTACACACAGATTGGTGGACACGGAGCCTGGCGTGTGGCACTTATGTTTATTCATTAACGAAAGAGGATAGATTTATGCCGTCCATTACCTTAGTACCCATCGGAGGGTTGTGCAACCGCCTACGTGCCATACAGTCTGCCATAGCACTGGCAAATGACTGTCATGTATCTTTGCGTGTCGTGTGGTTACGTGATCAAGGTCTTGGAGCCCGTTTCACAGATTTATTCCAGCCTCACGCTTTCATCACCGACTCTACGTCGTGGCTCCGCTATGGCGTAGCCCGCCGCCGCAACGGATATCTACCCGCGATTTGGCAACGAGCACTCTTCGACACCTGTATCGACGAGGCAGATCTTTCGTCTGTCCTGGACAGCGATACCAGTGAGGCAGGAAAGGCTCAAGTAATACGTCAACAAATAAAATGTAAAACATTCATCCAAACAGGATTAGGATTTTACCCATGTGATGATCGGCTGTTCAAACATCAATTCATTCCATCAGCCTCCGTACGTCAACTCCTCGATCAGCGGCTTTCCCTGATTACGCCCCACACTGTAGGCATCCACATCCGCCGCACGGACAATACCAGGGCTATCCACCACAGCCCTTTATCAGCTTTCGAACAGGCCATGCAGGCCGACCTTGAACGCGACCCCGACACGACGTTTTATGTAGCCACAGATGATCCGGCCGTCCTTTTGCACCTGAAATCACATTTTCCCTCCTCCATTATTACTCATTCATTATCAACAACCCTTACCCCCACCCGATCAACTGTTGCGGGCATGCAAGACGCTGTTGCCGAATTATTCACGCTGATAGCCTGCCCACGCTTCCACGGTTCCTATTGGAGCAGTTTCTCTGACACCGTGGTCGCTTGTCACGACAAAGGAAAGGCGAATATCATCTGTTAAAAGTCGAACTGTGCACAGAAACGGACGCCATGCCGTTTAACGCCAGGAAGGTGGTAATTAATACGATAGACGTAGTCGAAGCGCAGGAACTTAAAGATATTATGAAGTCCTATATTACATTCCATGTATGGCACAAGGGACATGGGATGTACTTTTGCCTCACCATCATGAGTGGGGAAGGCAAAGAGTAGGGATGAGCCTGGATGAAGGGCGGGATCATTCTTCGATGAAAGATGACCCCAGTAGGTCTTAAAACCGATGACCTCGCGCCATTTAAGACGATTAATGAGAGGAATGCGGTTGAGGAGCTTGCCGTTGAGGTTCCATTCTGCGATGAAAGCCACATGGCGGTCGTTGATGAACTCCATGTCATTGATCATACAAAACATATTGCGAGAGATGACATAGGAGTTGTTAGCGGCAGGCATTAGCAGCAGGGGGAATGGGACCTGATTCCACTGGATGCCAGCACGAAGGTTGAAATCTATGCGTCCGTAGGAATTGAGCCAAAGACGATAGAACGTGGTCAGTTCGGTAACGTTGTAGCTGTAGTCGCTACCAAGAACGCCTTTGAAGCCGACGGTATGAGAGAGGTTAAAGATAGGATGATTATGGTCAACGACATTACGTCCCATCTTATTGGCCAAAACGTGTTCTCCCGGTGCCCAACGAACGGAGAAATGGACGTCGGACGTATTGAAATGGTCGGGACTGATGCCGTCCAACCTGTTGAAGACGAGTGAGCCTCCGGGGGTCGTATGGGACAACGTTGTCTGTAGGTCGAAGGATAGATGGTGGTTTGTTTCATACTGATAGCGCACAAAGGCATTGGTCTTAAACATCATGTCGGAGATTTCCTGCGTCTTAAAGGACGTAAAGAAATTATCCTTATCACGCCCATGCTGCCACATCATATCGGAAGAGCTGAAAACATCCTTTTGGAATTGCACAGTAATACTATTGCGTGGAAATTCGTTGGGCGACAACTGTTTCTTGAGGAACGAGTATTCGAGTTGTCCCATACCATACCAGTTGTGACTACGCGTACCATAGGCAACATATCCTTTGCCGAAGAGCTTCGGATGCAGTTTGGTTGTCGTCTGGAAGCCGAGACGAAAGCGATGCCCATCGACAAAGTTCCTCGAATAGATGGACATGATAGGACCGAAGTCTATGTAACTCTGGTTGACCCTGAGGGATGTCTCGAACATATTGGTCATGATGGCACGCGTGAGGTAAAGAATCGCACCGCTGCCTTTCATGCCATAGAATGCCGTAACCATGTCATCGAGGTTTTGTTCGGCACGGCTAAGTGTATCAATGCGATGATGTGCCCAGAAGTCGGGATCTGTGACTACGTGATTGCCCTCTCTCAGCTGGTCACTTTCCTCAAAGCGTTCGTCGGGGATGGAATCCGTGGAAATACCTGTATAGTTAGTGGCTCGGTGTACGAACCCCAAGCGCTGTCCTTTCAGAATACCTAACTCAGCGAAGAGATCATCGGTGAGGAGCACACGCTGACCATTAGGCAGATCCGTGAAACGCTGTTCTACAACCAAGTTGGTGATGAAGTTAACTGCCGTCTTCAAGGGGAAATAGACGGAACACTTATGGACGCGATAGGTGCTATCGTTGAGAATCCACAATCGTCCACTGAAACCGAAATCCTGCGAGTTCTGAGGTACGAAACTGACCTGGATGCATGAACGGTTATCCACCATGACGGTGTCATCGATGAAATAGTGGTAGAAGCGGATGGCCGAAGTGCGCGAGAGGGGGCTGGAGAAGCGACGTTCAAGCAATTCGATGACATCATCGTAGATGTTGACATCGGTGAACATCGTTCCAATAACGGTGTTGATATTATCGCCAATGGGGAAGAAATCCGTGATGCCCTGGCTGTTGGTGCCGAGGACATAATCTCGCTCCTTTTTAGGTTTACGGCGATAGAGATGATGGGTCACCTCCTCCATGTAGTTCATCGGGAGGATATACTTATCCGTTTGCGGACAGTATTCGACTTGATTCTTCAGCGTGGTGTTATTAAGGATCTTGAGTGAATCTGCCATTTTCTGGGTGATGTTGTTCAGACCCGAAGTGATGCGTTGGTAGCGATAGTAGCTGTAGAAGTCGTTCTGTTTGAGATCATGTTCTCCCTTAGCTTCGATGACTTTTCGCATGAGCTCAACAGCAGGATTACCCTTACGTTTGTAACGCTGCCGCTTAGGCTTAATGGTCACTTCTTGCAAGTCCCTTTCTACATAAACCGTCTTCTGGCTCCATGTAAGGCATGGAACCAGAAACAGCATAATGCAAAGAAGGAACTTACGCATCAGCAGGCTTTGAAGCTCATATCGAGACCTTTGACACTGTGCGTCAGCGCACCGACGGAGATAAAGTCAACGCCGCATTCGGCATAGTCGCGAAGGTTATCGATGGTAATGCCACCGCTGGACTCCGTCTCAAAGCGATGGTTAATGATCTCAACGGCTTTACGCGTGTCGGCAGGTGTGAAGTTATCGAGCATGATTCGATCCACGCCGCCGATGGTGAGGACCTGATCAAGCTCATCGAAGTTACGCACTTCAATCTCTATCTTCAAGTCCTTACCCTTGGCCTTGAGGTACTCGTGGCAACGTGTGATGGCATTGGCAATGCCGCCAGCGAAATCGACATGGTTGTCTTTGAGCAGAATCATGTCAAAGAGTCCTATGCGATGATTCACGCCACCACCAATCTTAACCGCTGCCTTCTCCAACATTCGCATTCCCGGTGTGGTCTTACGGGTGTCAAGGACACGGGTATTGGTACCTTCCAAACGTTCGACATACCTATGGGTCATCGTGGCGATGCCCGACATACGTTGCATGATATTGAGCATGAGGCGCTCGGTCTGCAGCAAGCTCTGCACCTTTCCCGTGACAATCATGGCTATATCACCAGGCTTCACGTGGGAACCATCGCCCATAAACACTTCCACCTGCATCGAGGGGTCGAAACGATGGAACACTTCCTTAGCCACCTCGATGCCAGCGAGAATGCCTTCTTCCTTGATGAGAAGTTTGCTCTTGCCCATGGCATCGGCAGGAATACAACATAAAGTGGTATGGTCGCCATCGCCGATATCTTCAGCAAAAGCGAGATCGATGAGCTTATCAACTAATTCTTTTTCTGTAAGCATAACTTTAAATCTTTATGATGTTATTTCGATAATATGTTATTTCGACAATTCGAGATGAGTCTCATTTTACTCGAACCTCATGACCCTTGCCGGCTGAATCCTCGAAACGAGGAAGGAAGGAATGATGAGTACAAGAACAGTGATCAGCAACGTAGCCACGTTCAGCACGATGATAATGGGCCACGAGAACTGGATGGGAACAGCGTCAATATAATAGGTGGCAGGATCAAGATGAACCAAGCCTAATTGTTGCTGGACGACAGCAAGGCCTATGCCAAGAATATCACCCAAGATGATGCCTCGTCCTACTAAGAGGGCTGAGAACCATAAGAAGATGCGACGCACCTGGCCATTAGAAGCGCCCATGGATTTCATCACGGCAATGAAGTTGGTACGCTCAAGAATGATGATGAGCAGACCGGAAATCATCGTGAAGATACTGAGGAGTATCATCAGGATGAGGATGACATAGACATTGGTATCAAGCAGCGACAGCCACGAGAAGATGCCGGGATATAGTTCCTTGATGTTATGTGTGGTATATGTCGCGCCATAATGGTCTTGCGTCTTGTCCATCATCTCTGAGATGTGCTGAGTGGCGATGTCCACTTGGTTGAAATCATCCAGAAGCAGTTCGACACCAGCATATTGATCGGCTTGCCAACCATTCAAATGCTGGGTTGTGGCCAGATCCGTGAAGACGAGACTATTGTCGAACTCACGGAGATGGGTTTCATAGATGCCGACAATGAGGAATCGGCGCGCCTTGACTTGTTCCGAAAAGAAATAGGTATAGACTCTGTCCCCTACCCCGAGTCCCAACTTGCGAGCGATCAACGCTGAGACGACAATCTCATTGGTAGCCTTTGAAGCCGAGAAATGGGGAAGACGGCCGTCAACGAAATGAGAAGCAAGGAACGTCGTATCGTAGTCTTCGGCAACGCCGCGTAAAAGAATACCCTTGAAAGCCTCGTCTGTCTTGAGCATACCCGTCTTTGTACAGAAGCGCTGCACATGAGCGATGCCCGGCTCACGGCGAAGCCGCTGCAGTTGCATGTCATCAAAGACAATAGGTTGTGCCTCAGGATTCATCAAACTCTGATAGTTCAGTATCTCGATGTGCCCGCCAAAGCCTATCACCTTTTCACGGATTTCATTCTTGAAACCGATGATGATACACACCGAAAGGATCATGACAGCCAATCCTACAGCAACGCCCCACATGGCGATAATCACTGCAGGACGCGACAAACGATGACCTTCATCTCGATGGCCAAACAATCGACGGGCTATGGATAACTCAAAGGACAAGGGCTATGGACAATAGATAATGGACAATGGATAATGGACAATGGATAATGGACAATGGATAATGGACAATGGATAATGGACAATGGATAATGTACAATGGGGAATGAACAATTAACTTTCTTTGCGTCCCGGATATGCTTCCAGAGCTTTGCGCAGGACGAAGAGCGCACGGGTGAGGTCTTCCTTCTTAAGGACATAAGCAAGTCGCACCTCATTGCGTCCAAGTCCAGGCGTCGTGTAGAAGCCTGCAGCAGGAGCCATCATGACAGTGTCGCCCTCATAGTTGAAGTCGCGCAAGCACCAGGCGCAGAAATCTTCGGCATCATCGACGGGCAGCTTGGCCACCGTGTAGAAAGCGCCCATAGGGATGGGGCTGTAAACTCCGGGAATGCGGTTCAAACCGTCGATAAGGCATTTACGCCGCTCGACATATTCGTCATAAACCTCACGGCCATATTCCTCCGACTCATCAAGCGATGCTTCGGCGGCTATCTGTCCAATCAGAGGCGGAGAGAGACGTGCCTGACAGAACTTCATCACAGCCTTGCGGACTTCCACGTTCTTTGTGATGAGCGCACCGATACGGATACCACATTCAGAGTATCGCTTGGAAACGGAATCGATGAGCACGACATTATCCTCAATACCTTCAAGATGACAGGCCGAGATGTAAGGCGAACCGGTGTAGATAAATTCGCGATAGACTTCGTCGGAGAAGAGATACAGATCATACTTCTTGACGAGGTCACGAATCTGATTCATCTCACGGCGGGTGTAGAGATAACCGGTCGGGTTGTTAGGATTACATATAAGTATCGCGCGCGTACGTTCATTGATAAGTTCTTCAAACTTTTCCACCTTAGGCAGCGAAAAGCCCTCCTCAATAGTCGTCGTAACGGTGCGAATGACAGCCCCCGCAGAAATGGCAAAAGCCATATAGTTGGCGTAGGCCGGTTCTGGCACGATGATTTCATCGCCGGGGTTGAGACAAGACAGGAAAGCAAAGAGCACTGCCTCGGAACCGCCACTGGTGATGATGATGTCATCCGGTGTCACGTCGATGTTATACTTGGCGTAGTAGTTCACCAACTTCTTGCGGTAGCTGAGGTAGCCTTGCGACGGCGAATACTCCAAGATGGTACGGTCGATATTGCGGATGGCATTGATGGCAGCGCGAGGGGTAGGCAAGTCGGGCTGACCGATGTTGAGATGATAGACATGGATGCCTCTTTGCTTGGCAGCATTAGCCAAGGGAGCCAACTTGCGAATCGGCGAAGCAGGCATCTCAAAACCGCGAACTGATATCTTCGGCATGGGGTAAAAGTATTAACTATTGCGAAAAACTGTGCAAAGGTACGTTTTCTTGCTCAATAGAGCAAAGAAGCGACCGAATAAAATCGCTTTGTGACACGTTTTAAGCAATTTTCACTTTTCTTTTTGCAAAAAGGTTTGCTAACATCGAACTTTTTGTTTTAATTTGCGGTATGAATGTTTAATTCAAAATCATTTATCCATGAAATTAAGCCAGCTTTCTGGACTGAAACGTGAAGATTTTCAGTCCACTATCCAAGGAAAGCAGACGGATTTGTACACACTCGTCAACAAGTGTGGCAATGAAGTTTGTATCACTAATTACGGTGGCGCGCTCGTCGCTATCATGGTTCCCGACAAAAATGGCAAGATTGCCAATGTGATCCAAGGTCACGACAACATCCAGGATGTCGTGAACAGTCCCGAACCCTTCCTCTCAACACTCATTGGCCGCTATGGCAACCGCATCTGCGGCGGTCGTTTCCAGCTCGATGGCGTGACCTATGATTTAGCCATCAACAATGGCCCTAACCATTTGCATGGTGGTCCGACTGGTTTCCATGCCCGCGTTTGGGACGCTGAGCAGACTGATGACCAGACCCTCGTCCTTCGCTATTGTTCAGGGGACGGCGAAGAAGGCTTCCCCGGCAACTTGGACGTAGAAGTCATCTACCGCTGGACCGATGACAATGAGTTGGCTATCGAGTACAAAGCCAACACGGACAAACCGACTATCGTCAACCTGACAAACCACGGTTTCTTCTCTTTGGCTGGCATTGCTAACCCGACGCCTGACATCATGGACTTGCAGTGTTACATTAACGCAGACTTCTATGTGCCTATCGATGAGGTGAGTATCCCAACGGGAGAAATCCGTAGCGTATTCGGTACTCCTTTCGATTTCCGCACGATGCACGCCGTAGGTGATATGATTGATGCCGATGACGAGCAGACGAAGAATGGTGCCGGCTACGACCACTCGTGGTTGCTTAGCAAAGAAGAGTTCGGAGAGCTCAGCTATGCCGCTAAGATTTATGAGCCCAACAGCGGACGCTCCATGGAAGTATGGACAACCGAGCCTGCCGTGCAGGTTTATACCGACAACTGGGCAACGGGTTATCCCGGTCAGCTCGGCGCCACCTTCCCCCGCCGCTCAGCCATCTGCTTTGAGGCACAACATGCCCCCGACACGCCTAACCAAACTCATTTCCCCACTTGTATCCTCCGCCCAGACGAAGAGTATTGGCAGCTGACCGTGTATAAGTTCGGCACCAGCAGCGGTCCCGAGAACACGGATCTTTCCAGTGCCATTTGGGGATAACATGGATTAAGCAAAGAAACTGTTCACTTAAAATAATAAACTTAACTTATCATCATGACACAAACAAAGAACAATAGCAATCTTGTTGCTATTATCACGATGTGCTTCATCTTCGCGATGATCAGCTTCGTAACAAACATGGGTGCCCCGTTTGGCAACATCTGGGGCTTCAAGTATGACTTCGCCGCTTCTTGGGGCAACCTGATGAACTTCACGGCTTACCTGTTCATGGGCATTCCCTCGGGTATGCTTCTGAAGAAGATCGGCTACAAGAAGACAGCCCTGGCTGCCCTCATTGTCGGTATCGTAGGTCTTGCCCTGCAGTACCTCTCCAGCATTTATGGCGACGACATCTATGTCAACACCATCGGTGAGACCAAGGTAGCCCTGAACCTCTACATCTATCTTCTCGGTGCCCTCGTCTGCGGTTTTTGCGTCTGCATGCTCAACACCGTTGTTAACCCGATGCTGAATATGCTCGGCGGTGGCGGCAACAAGGGTAACCAGCTTATCCAGATCGGTGGTACGCTGAACTCCCTGACCGCTACGCTGACTCCTATGCTCGCCGGTATCCTCGTTGGCACCGTTACCGCCGACACCAGCATGTCCGACGTCTCTCCTCTGCTGTTCATCGGCATGGCCGTCTTCGCTATCTCCTTCTGTATCATCTACTTCGTCGCTATCCCCGAGCCCAATTTCGGCGACAGCGGTTCTTTGATGGATTCGATGAAGGGTGCACTGCGCTTCCGTCACCTCATCTTCGGTGTCATCGCCATCTTCTTCTATGTAGGTGTTGAGATCGGTATCCCCATGCACTTGAACTTCTACGTCACCAACATGGGCTTCGAAGGTTCTGCCGCTATTGGCGGTACGCTCGCTGCCAGTTACTGGTTCATGATGCTCATCGGTCGTTTCAGCTCCACCTTCATCAGCGGCAAGGTTAGCACCAAGACTCAGATGACAGTAGTCTCCACCGTAGCTCTCTGCCTCCTTCTTGCCGCCATTTTCCTGCCTGAGAGCGTTGCTACAGAATTCAAGGGCCACGAGATTCCCATCAAGGTATTCTGCCTGGCTGCTTGCGGTCTGTGCACCTCCATCATGTGGGGTGGCATCTTCAACCTCTCTGTCGAAGGTCTGGGCAAATACACTGAAGCCGCTTCCGGTATCTTCATGATGATGGTCGTGGGCGGTGGACTTATGCCTTGGCTGCAGGATGTCATTGCTAAGGGCAGCGACACCATCACTTCCTACTGGCTCCAGGTGGCTATGGTAGCCTACATCTTGTTCTTTGCTGTCATTGGATGCAAGAACGTTAACAAGGATATTCCCGTTGATTAAACTCACAACCCCATAAACTTAAAATTCAAAACACTATGAAATTAACAATTGACGATGTTCGTAGTCGCTTCATCAAGCACTTCGATGGAAGCACAGGAAATGTTTATGCCGCTCCCGGCCGCATCAACCTTATCGGCGAACACACCGATTATAACAATGGCTTTGTGTTCCCCGGCGCCGTGGAGCAGGGCATGATTGCTGAGATCAAGCCCAACGGCACTCGCAACGTTGATGCTTATAGCATCGACCTGAAGGACCGTGTACAGTTCTCCCTCGACGACGAGCAGGGTCCCAAGGCTACATGGGCTCGCTACATCTTCGGTGTCTGCCGCGAGATGATGGCTTTAGGCGTTCCTGTTGAAGGTTTCAACACGGCTTTTGCCGGTGATGTACCCCTCGGCGCCGGCATGAGCTCCAGCGCAGCCCTCGAGAGCTGCTTCGCCTTTGGTATCAACGACCTCTTCGGCGAAAACAAGATTGATCGCTTGGAACTGGCTAAGGTCGGTCAGCGCACCGAACATAAGTACATCGGCGTGAAGTGCGGTATCATGGACCAGGCTATCTCCTGTCTCGGCAAGGCTGGTCACCTCATGCGTATGGACTGCCGCTCCGGTGAGGTTGCCTACTTCCCCTGGAACCCGAAGGGCTACAAGCTCGTCCTCGTCAACAGCAACGTCAAGCACGCTCTCGTAGGCTCACCTTACAACGACCGCCGTCTCTCCTGCGAACGTGTGGCTGCTGCCATCCACGAGATTCATCCCGAGGTGGAGAGCCTCCGCGATGCTTCCTACGAGCAGCTCGATGAAGTCAAGGCTAAGGTTAGCGAAGAGGACTACAAGCGTGCTCACTATGTCATCGGTGAACGTGAACGCGTCCTCGCTGTCTGCGATGCCCTCGAGAAGGGAGACTACGAACTCGTCGGTAAGATGATGTACGAGACCCACGAAGGCCTGTCCAAGGAATACGAGGTCAGCTGCGAAGAGCTCGACTTCCTCAACGATGTGGCCAAGGAGCAGGGCGTCACCGGAAGCCGCATCATGGGCGGCGGTTTCGGCGGCTGCACCATCAACCTCGTCGATGAGCACTACTACGACAGCTTCGTCAAAGCTGTGAAGCAGCAGTTCAAGGCCAAGTATGGCAAAGAACCCGTCATCATCGATGTTGTCATCGGCGACGGTGCCCGCAAGCTCTGTTAAGAATCGCTTAATTAACATTATGGAGTCCTGAAAGTCATTTCAGGGCTCTTTTTTTTTGTCTAAACAGCCTTTTTCAAGGAAAAATAAGGGTTTAGATGAAAAAAAAGTGTGTTTGCGACACTACTTAACAAAAAAAGCATTATCTTTGGAGCGTTTTAGGGATAAAAAGCCCTGTTTTGACACCAAAAAGAAGTAACTATCATCGTTTATCTACTAACTATACACATTTCATCTTATGAAAACATTCGTTAAAGGTTTAGCTTCAGCTGTTGCCGCAATGGCTATCATGGCTGCTTGTACTGATCAGAAGCCCGCCGTAGAAATCACGGCCAGCGGTCTCAATCCCGAACAGTTCGTGGACACCATCAATGGTAAGGCCACAGCTCTTTACACACTCAAGAATGCCAACGGCATGGAAGTGTGTATCACCAATTTCGGCGCTCGCGTCGTCAGCATCATGGTGCCTGACCGCGAAGGCAAGCTCACCGACGTCGTCCTCGGCTACGACAACATCGCTCAGTATGCCGATGCCGTGAACTCTCCCAGCGACTACGGAGCAAGCATCGGACGTTATGCCAACCGTATCGCCAAAGCTCAGATCACCATCGACAGCACCGACTATGCCCTGCCCGCCAACAATGGTGAGAACACCCTGCACGGCGGTCCTACGGGATGGCAGTATCAGGTTTTTGATGCCGAACAGATCGACGACAAGACCATCAAGATGACCATCGTCAGCCCCGACGGCGACAACGGCTTCCCTGGCGAAGTCACCGCTGTCACCACGTACACCCTCACCGATGACAATGCCTTGGATATCCAGTGGGAAGCCACAACGACCAAGGAGACGGTCATCAACCAGACCAACCACAGCTACTTCAACCTCAATGGTGACTTCTCGCGTGTCGGTACCAACATGGAACTTTACGTCAATGCCGACAACTTCACGCCCTCTGACACCGCTTACATTCCTACGGGCGAGGTCGTTCCCGTTGAAGGCACTCCGTTCGATTTCCGCAAGCCTGTCGTGCTCGACGAGATTATCAACGACACCACATTCGATCAGATCAAGAATGCCGGCGGTGTGGATCACAACTTCTGTCTGAACACCTACGACATGGACACCTTCCGTGGCGATGACAGCCAGGTGGCTGCCAGCCTCTACAGCCCCGAAACCGGCATCTTCCTCGAGGTTTACACCAACGAGCCCGGCATTCAGGTTTACAGCGGCAACTTCCAGGGTATCGGTCGCGATGCCGACATCATCCGCAAGCATGGCGTGAAGTACCCCAAGCAGGTCAGCGTATGCCTCGAGAGCCAGAAGTATCCCGACACACCTCACCATCCCGAATGGCCGACCGCAAACGTTAAGCCCGACGAGACCTATCGCAGCCACTGCGTCTATAAGTTCTCCGTGAAGTAAGTCGCTTGAAAGATTTATCCTCGAAATATCGTTTTCCCGTTATGACGTTATCCCGTTATCACGAAATATAAACTATCATTAAATAATTAAATCAACATTATGAATTGGAGTTCACATGAATTTATCTGGCTGGACTGGGCGGTGCTCGTAATCGGCCTCCTCGGCGTTGTCTGGGCTGTCTGGCATGCGATCGTCAAGGACAAGAAAGCCCAGCAGGGCGAAGACTCTTCCGCTTACCTCTTCGGTAAGGGCGAACCTTGGTACGTCATCGGTATGGCTATCTTTGCCGCCAACATCGGCTCGGAGCACCTCGTAGGCTTGGCCGGTACAGGCGCCAAGGACGGCGTAGGCATGGCTCACTGGGAGATGCAGGGTTGGATGATCCTCATCCTCGGCTGGCTCTTTGTGCCCTTCTATCAGTTGCTGATCAACAAGATGGGCAAGATCATCACCATGCCCGACTTCCTCAAGTTCCGTTACACCCAGCGCACCGGCTCCTGGCTCTCCATCATCACCCTCGTAGCTTACGTGCTCACCAAGGTTTCCGTCACGGCTTTCACCGGCGGTATCTTCTTCAAGTACCTGTTGGGCATCCCGTTCTGGTATGGTGCTATCGGTCTGATTTTCATCACGGCAGTCTTCACTGTCTTCGGTGGCATGAAGGGTGTGATGACGCTCTCCAGCATCCAGACACCTATCCTCATCATCGGTTCCTTCCTGGTGCTTTTCCTTGGTCTCTCAGCCTTGGGCGACGGTAGCATCACAGCCGGTTGGGCCAACATGATGGCAGCTTGTAACGAGGCTCACAACGGCTTCGGCACCACCCACATGTTCCATCCCGATCCTGCCGACCCGATGTACCCGCAGTTCCCGGGTTACGTCGTCTTCCTTGGTGCCTCCATCATCGGCTTCTGGTACTGGTGCACCGACCAGCACATCGTACAACGTGTCCTGGGTCAGGTTCCCGGCGAGGATAATGCTGTCGTCATGGCCCGTGCCCGTCGTGGCACCATCGCAGCCGGTTTCTTCAAGATTCTCCCCTGCTTCATGTTCCTCATTCCAGGCATGATTGCCTACGCCCTCTCGCTGAAAGCTGGCAGCGGCATCGAGATGGATATCACCAACCACGAGTCCACCGACGGTGCTTTCGCCATGATGGTGAAGAACATCCTGCCTGCCGGTATCAAGGGCATCGTGACCATCGGCTTCGTCTGCGCTCTCGTCGCTTCACTGGCTGCGTTCTTCAACAGTTGCGCTACCCTCTTTACTGAGGACTTCTACAAGCCCATGAAGAAAGGTAAGAGCGAGGCTCACTACGTGTTCGTAGGTCGTATGGCTACTGTCGTTGTCGTGTTGCTTGGTCTGGCTTGGATGCCTATCATGATGAACATGGGCAACCTCTACAGCTACCTACAGGACATCCAGTCGCTGATTGCTCCCGCTATGGTGGCCGTCTTCACTCTCGGTATCTTCTCTAAGAAGATCACCCCGAAGGCCGGCGAATGGGGCCTCATCGGTGGTTTCTGCATCGGCATGCTTCGCCTCGTGACCAATGTCATCACCGACTCTGGCAAGGCCGTCATGGATGGTGCCTTCTGGGATGCCACCTCATGGTTCTGGCAGACCAACTGGCTCATCTTCGAATGCTGGTTGCTGGTATTCATCATCATCCTCATGGTTGTCGTCAGCTGCTTCACCCCTGCTCCTTCCAAGGAACAAGTCGAGGCTATCACCTTCACGCCGGAGTTCAAGAAGAGCATCCGCGAGAGCTGGGGCGTCTGGGATATCGTTGGCACGCTCCTCGTCATCGGTCTCTGCGCTTGCTTCTACGCTTACTTCTGGTAAACCACATCATTAATCATGGCTCCCTCATACTACAGTCAATATCCTAAGTTTCATGTGGCCGTGGACTGCATCATCTTCGGCTTTGAACAGGGACAACTGAAAGTACTCCTTCAGAAGCGACCATTCGAACCTCGCCAGGGCGAATGGTCGCTCATGGGGGGCTTCGTCCGACGCGACGAGGACGTTGAAGCGGCTGCCTCACGTGTGCTGCAGCAACTGACGGGCCTTCACGATATCTATATGAAGCAAGTCGGCGCCTACGGTTCCGTCAACCGCGACTCCGGAGATCGTGTCATCTCCATCGCCTATTTTGCTTTGATCAACATCGAACGCGTCAGCGCTGACCTCAACCATGAATACTCGGCTTATTGGGAGGATATGAACAATCTCCCTCCACTCCTCTTCGACCATAAGGAGATGATCCAGGGTGCGCTCAAGAAACTGAGAAGCATGATCAATCGCCTCCCCGTCGGCTTCCAGCTCCTGCCGCCGCGCTTCACGCTCACACAGCTGCAGCTGCTCTACGAAGCCATCCTCGGCGAGAAAATCGATAAACGCAACTTCCGCAAGAAGGTCGGCGAGATGTCCTTCATTCAGAAGACCGACGGCATCGACAAATTGACCTCCAAACGAGGAGCTGCTCTCTATCAGTTCGACAGCGAATCCTACCTACATGAACCGATATTCAGACTCTGAACCTATACCTTATTAAATATATTATGTTAGAAGAACTCAAACAGAAAGTTTTCAAAGCCAACCTCGACCTCGTCAAGCAGGGGCTGGTCATCTTCACATGGGGTAACGTCTCGGGCATCGACCGCGAGAAGGGTCTTGTTGTCATCAAGCCCTCCGGCGTCAGCTACGACGAGATGAAAGCCTCCGACATGGTGGTTGTTGATCTCGAGACGGGCAAGGTCGTCGAAGGCGATCTCAACCCCAGCAGCGACACCCCTACGCACCTCGTCCTCTACAAGGCTTTCCCCAACATCCAGGGCGTGGTCCACACCCACTCCACCTATGCCACCGCCTTCGCACAGGCAGGTCGTGATATCCCCAACATCGGCACCACCCATGCCGACTACTTCTACCAGGACATCCCCTGCACCCGTGATATGACGGAAGCGGAGGTAAAAGGACAGTATGAACTTGAGACAGGCAACGTCATTGTGGATGAGATCCTTAACATCCGCAAGATCAACCCCGACCACACCCCTGCCGTCCTCGTCAAGAACCACGGTCCCTTCTCCTGGGGCACCTCTCCCGACAACGCGGTCTATAACGCTAAAGTCATGGAGCAGTGCGCCAAGATGGCCTTCATCGCTTTCAGCGTGAACCCCAACCTGACCATGAATCCCTTGCTCATCGAGAAGCACTATATGCGCAAGCATGGGCCAAACGCTTACTATGGCCAGCGCAAGCGCTAAGCCATCAATGGATAATGAACAATTGACAATGGACAATGTATGCAAAACAATATCATCTTAGATAAAAGTTTTGAATTCGCTGTCAGGATTGTAAATCTGAAAAAATATCTTATCAAATTCAAGAACGAACGTATTATGGCCAATCAGCTGATGCGTTCTGGAACAAGCATAGGAGCCAATATCACGGAAGCAGATCAAGCTCAAAGCAAGGCTGACTTTATTTCTAAGATGGGCATTGCTAACAAGGAAGCCCACGAAACGAGGTACTGGTTGAAGTTGCTACATAAGACAGACTACATTAATGACAAAGAATACTCAAGCATACTTGAAGATTGTCAAGAACTCATCAGAATCCTACAAACAATCATAAAATCAGCAAAAAGCAATAATCAATAACCTATTTATCAACTAAGGCAATAGACAGTTAACATTTGGACATCAAACCGCCAGGCCATTGTCCATTGTCCATTGTCCATTGTCCATTAAAATTTTTAAAACTATGTTTGAAAATTTAGAACTTTGGTGGGTAACTGGTGCACAGTTGCTCTACGGAGGCGACGCAGTGGTCGCTGTTGACGGACACAGCAAAGAGATGGTCGAGGGCTTGAACGCCAGCGGCAATATCCCAGTGAAGATCGTGTACAAAGGCACGGCCAACAGCTCCAAGGAAGTGGAGCAGATCATGCTCGCTGCCAACAACGACGAGAAGTGCGCAGGTATCATCACTTGGATGCACACCTTCTCACCCGCTAAGATGTGGATCAAGGGTCTGCAGCAGCTGCAGAAGCCCCTACTCCACTTCCACACACAGTACAATGCCGAGATCCCCTGGGGCGAGATCGACATGGACTTCATGAACCTCAACCAGAGTGCCCACGGCGACATCGAGTTCGGTCACATCTGCACCAGAATGCGTGTGGCCCGCAAAGTCGTTTGCGGCTACTGGAAGGACGAGAAGGCACAGAAGCAGATCGCCGTTTGGGCTCGCGTAGCTGCCGGCGTAGCTGATGCTCACAACGTGCGCTGCCTCATGTTCGGTATGAACATGAACAACGTTGCCGTCACCGATGGCGACCGCGTAGAGTTCGAGCAGCGCCTCGGTTACCATGTGGACTACTACCCCGTCAGCAGCCTGATGGAGTACTTCAAGAAGGTCACCGATGCTGAAGCCGATGAGCTCGTCGAGGAGTACAAGAAGCTCTATACCATCAAGATCGATGAGAGCGGCGAAAAAGTTTATTGGGAGAAGGTGCACAACGCAGCCAAGGCTGAGATCGCTCTCCGCCGCGTGCTGAAGGATGAGGGCGCTACCGCCTTCACCACCAACTTCGATGACCTCGGCGATGCCGACATCGATGCTCCCGACTTCTGCGGCTTCGACCAGATTCCTGGTCTCGCTTCGCAGCGTCTGATGCAGGAAGGTTACGGCTTCGGTGCCGAAGGCGACTGGAAGACCGCTTGCCTCTATCGCACACTCTGGGTCATCCAGCAGGGCATGCCCACTGGTTGCTCCTTCCTCGAGGACTACACCCTCAACTTCGCCGGCGACCGCAGTTCTTGCCTCCAGAGCCACATGCTCGAGATCTGCCCGCTCATCGCTACCGACAAGCCCAAGCTCGAAGTACACTTCCTCGGCATCGGTATCCGCAAGCAGCAGACTGCACGCCTCGTATTCACCTCCAAGACTGGTCCTGGCATCAAGGCTACCGTCGTGGACCTCGGCAACCGCTTCCGTCTCATCTCGCAGGAGGTAGAGTGCATCGAGCCCAAGCCCATGCCTCACCTGCCCGTTGCTTCCGCACTCTGGATTCCTCAGCCCACCTTCGAGATCGGTGCTGCAGCATGGATCCTCGCTGGCGGCACTCACCACTCCGCCTTCTCCTACGACATCAACGAGGAGTACTGGGAGGACTTCGCCGAGATGGTTGGCATCGAGTACGTGAAGATCAACAAGCAGACCAACATCGCCGACTTCAAGCAGCAGCTTCGCAACAACGAGGTTTACTACATGCTGAACAAGGCTCTCAAGTAATCTCCCCATCTGATTACTCGAACAATCACTATCGAGGGGTGTGTCCACCGACACATCCCTCGTTCTTGTTTTTCACGAGATCTATTAATTTGAAAAATAAATCAGAAAATCATCGATTATTTCTTCATTTTTCATTACCTTTGTGCCGAAAAATCCTTGGTGCTTGCGAAAGCGCCCATCCTATTGAAGTATTAATCACTTTATAACCAAAGAAATGCTCAATCATTTACTCGCGAAAAGCGGCAAGCGTGCGATGATGCTTGTCTCTGTTCTTATGTTGGCTATGGCAACCTTTGCCGTACCCGCCAAACCCGGTCTCCGTCGTCTGTTGACCCTCACCGACGGCACCACCGTCAACGCCACCCTCGTCGGTGACGAACATGCCCACTACTGGCTCGGTGCAGATGGCAAAGCCTACCAGTCAGCAGGTGACAACGTGTACCAAAGCGTTGACCTGCAAGCGGTCAAACAGCATGGTGTCCAACGCCGCGCTGCTGCCAACCAGCGCCGTACACGCCGCCTGGCGCCACGTAAGGTGGGCGAAGTGGGAAGCATCACGGGCGACAAGAAAGGTATTATCATCTTGGTCAACTTCAAGGATGTCAAGTTTACCGCTACGCAAGCAGACTTCAACAACCTCGCCAACACGCAGGATTACGTTTCAGGCAACTACAAGGGCTCGATGTACGACTACTTCTATGCCCAGAGCGATGGTCAGTTCAGACTGACATTCGATGTGGTGGGACCTATCACGGTGAGTCAGAACCGTGCCTATTACGGTGCCAACAACAGCAACGACGATGACGTGAAGCCAGCTGCAATGGTCGTTGAGGCGGTTAAGTTAGTCGATAATATGGTTAACTTTGCCGACTATGACTGGGATAGTGACGGTTATGTCGATCAGGTCTATGTTGTCTATGCCGGCAAGGGCGAGGCTGACGGAGGTTCAGAAGATACTATCTGGCCCCATGAATGGGAACTTTCATCAGCATCTGCTTACGGAGGAAGCAGACAACGTTTAGATGGAGTATATATTGACACCTACGCCTGCGGCGGCGAACAGGATGGAAGTACAGGCGAGACAGCTGGCATCGGCACCATGTGCCATGAGTTCAGCCACTGCCTCGGCTATCCCGACTTCTACGACACCGACTACAGCGGTGGACAGGGTATGTTCGAGTGGGATTTGATGGACAGCGGCTCTTACAACGGCGGCGGCTACCAGCCCGCAGGTTATACCAGCTACGAGCGTTGGGTGGCAGGTTGGAAAACACCGACCGAGTTGGTCAACACCCAGAGCATCACCAACATGAAGGCACTGCAGGCCACGGGTAGCGATACCTATATCATCTATAATAAAGGCAACCGCGACGAGTACTACCTACTTGAGAACCGACAGAAGACGGGTTGGGATGCCAGCCTTCCAGGCAAGGGCCTTCTTATTCTTCATGTGGACTATAGTTCCTCGGCTTGGTCAGACAATACTCCCAACGATGACCCCAGCCATCAGCGCATGACATGGGTTGCTGCCGACAACCAGTATCAGTACACGACATATCAAGGCTCGAGATACTATACGGAAGCAGGTGCAAAGAACGACCCGTTCCCCTACGGCTCGGTCAATGCTTTCGGCAAGAACACCACGCCTGCAGCTACGCTCTTCAATAACAATTCAGACGGCACCAAGTATCTGGATTCCTCTGTAGAGAACATCACCCAGAACAGCAACGGCACCATCTCGTTCGACTTCGTGGGTATCAGCAATGTCGCCACGCCGACATTCTCGCCTGCCGGAGGACACTATGCTGACGCACAGACGGTCACCATCAGTTGCACGACCACTGGCGCTGCCATCTACTATACCCTCGACGGCAGCACGCCGACCGCATCTTCCACACCCTACACATCGGCCCTCACCATCAGCCAGACAACGACCGTCAAGGCTGTGGCTGTGAAGGACAATGAGCAGAGTGCCGTTGCGACAGCCACCTATAAGATAGGCGCATCAGCCAGCAACCCCAGCACCAAGACGTTTAAACTCGTCACTTCAACCGATGACCTCGAAGCTGGCCTGCGCTACATCATTGCTTGTGGCAGCAAGAATATGGCGGCCGGAGGCATAGGAAGTGGAACATACCTCAGCAACGTTTCAATTACTTCGAGCAACGATGTAATCACTATCAACGATAACGTAGCTGTGTTTATTCTTGATGGCGATCAGGATAACGGCTGGACGTTCCAGAACGAGAGCACCAATCAATACCTCACTTCAACAGCTGCTAAGAACGTTTCCTATAGCTCAACAGCCAGCGCATGGACACTTGGCAACGGCACTGATGGCGTCATCATGTCGTGTGACTATGGCACGATGCTCTACAACGTTACCAGTCCACGCTTCACCACCTACACCAGCAACCCAACAGCTACCATGATTCAGGCCAACCTGTATGTTGAAGATAGCAGCACTCCTGTGACGCCTGACCCGTTCATCGTGGCTGATGAATCATTAACGTTCTCCACCACTGTCGGCACACCGCAGACAAAGACCTTTGAAGTGTTGAGCGAGGGCCTCACGGAAGACATCACCGTCAGCCTTACCACCAACCCCGGCAACGTGTTCTCCCTCGGCTCAACCACCATTTCACGCACGGCATCTGAAGCTACCGTCAGCGTGACCTTCACGCCGACCACAGCAGGAACGTTCAACGGTACAGTTACCCTCACCAGTGCAGGTGCAGAGCCTGTAACCGTTAGCCTCTCTGCCACGGCTACGGAGAGCACGACGCCCGTGGATCCCGCAGGCTCCAGCAATGACTTCACGCTTGTCACCCAAGCATCGGACTTCACCGATGGTGACTACATCATCGTGTATAACGGCGTTGCCATGAACACAACGGTATCAAGCAATCGCTTGCAGTACACAGCGGTAACACCCTCCAATAACGTCATCACGACCACCGACGCAAAGATTATCTGGCATATCGCGAAGAGCGGCAATTACTATACCATCTACAATGCCGACGCAAACAAATATGCTGCCAGCACTGGAACGAAGAACCAAGCACAGTTGTTGGCCAGCGGAACCGATGATAAGGCGTTGTGGAATGTAGCGACAGGCACCACGTTTGATTTCACGAATAAGTATAACTCGGAAAAAAGCATCAATGCCACCTTACGCAGGAACGACACTTATGGCTTTGCCTGCTATGCTACAGGAACAGGTGGTGCGCTGAGTCTCTACAAGCGAACCGGCAGTACGACGCCCGTCTCAGTGGCTGCTCCCACCATCAGTGGCGACACACCGTTCGACAACAGCACCACAGTGACCATCACGGCCGAGGAAGGTGCTTCCATCTACTACACTTTGGACGGCAACGACCCCACCCCGTCGAGCACATTGTATTCTGCTCCCTTCACTCTGACCGAGACCACTACTGTCAAGGCTATTGCTGTGAAGGACAATCAGAGCAGTAGCATTGCGACACAGGTATTTGAGCGTAACGTCAACCCCGTCCTTGCGTACTATGCTGATGCTGACCGCAAACAGAATTCTACGCTGAAGACTGCCATGTGCGGCATCATCTACAACCGCACGGAGAAGAGCTACGACAATCTCTGGAATGCATTCCAAACCACCGACGTTCGCAGCGATGGAAAGATTTGGGATATGTACTCCAATATCACCAACTACACACCTGTAACCAGTGGCTCAAGCTATTCAAAGGAAGGCGATTGCTACAACCGTGAGCACTCTTGGCCGCAGAGTTGGTTCAACAGCAATGCTCCGATGTACACCGACCTGCACCACATCTATCCCACCGATGGCTTTGTCAATGGGAAACGTGCAAACTACCCCTTCGGCGAGACGAATAATCCTACTTATTCTTCCGCGAACGGCTTCAGCAAACTCGGTCCTTGCTCATACAACGGCTACACTGGCGTTGTCTTCGAACCCGCCGACGAGTACAAGGGCGACTTCGCGCGTACCTATTTCTATATGGTAACTTGCTACGAGGAGAAGTTGGCCGACTGGTACAATGGCAATGCCGACGGCATTCGTGCAACCATCGATGGCAGCACCTATCCCGCCTTCCAGACATGGCAGCTGAATATGCTGATGGAATGGGCAAAGAACGACCCCGTCAGCGAGAAGGAGACAGCCCGCAACAATGCCGTCTATGCCATCCAGAACAACCGCAACCCCTTCATCGATTATCCTGGCTTGCAGGAATACATCTGGGGTATATGCATCAATGATGTCTTCGACTACGACGACTACGTGCAGCCTGTTTATAAGCAGGATGTAACAATGGCCTTCAATCCTACGGAGGCCACAGCTACCATCGGAGAGGACTTCACTGAGCCGACACTGACCACCACGCCTGCCAACCTGACCGTCACCTATAGCAGCAGCGACCAGACCGTGGCAACAATTAATATCGCTACTGGTGAAGTCACCCCAGTTGCAGCAGGTACAACCGTCATCACCGCCACATTCGCTGGCAACAACAGCTACAACAGCGGCTCTGCAACGTACACGCTGACCGTCACAGAAGCGACAACTCCTGATCTTGTCGTTGGTTCTGGCACTTATGCACTGGTCACCGATGCCAGCACACTCGCGGCAGGCGACAAGATCCTGATCGCATACGTCAATGGCACAACTAAGTATGTGCTCAGCACAACGCAGAACAGCAACAACCGTTCTGCCACAGCAGACGTGACACTTAACGCCGACGGTACGTTGACACCAGGCGATGCCGCACAGGTCATCACCCTGGAGAAGGATGGCACGAACTACCTCTTCAACATCGGAAACGGATATCTGTATGCAGCAAGCAGCAGCAGTAACTACTTGAGAACTGAGACCACCGCCGATGCTAATGCCAAAGCAACCATCAGTATCAACAGCAACAGCGGTGATGCTACTATTACATTCCAAGGGACGAATACGCGAAATACATTGCGTTTTAACCCCAACACAAACAATGGCGCTCCCTTGTTCTCCTGCTATTCTGGAACTAGTACAGGTTCAGCACCGCAAATCTATCGCGAAGTTCCTATTCCTTCCATCACCCTTGCCAACGCCGCCGACAACACCAACGTCATTTCTGCGAACGAAGGAAATAAGGTCAACGTCACCCTCGCCGACCGCACCCTCTGGAAGGATGGCGACTGGAACACCCTCTGCCTGCCGTTCGATATGAGCGCTGAACAGATTGCAGCCAGCGACTTGGCAGGTGCAGACATCCGTGCCCTCAACTCCGCTGGGTTCAATGCCGGCACGCTGACGCTGAACTTCACGCCGGAGACGGGTGATGATGCGGTCAAGGCCATCACTGCCGGTACACCTTATCTGATTAAGTGGGCTGGCGACGGCACCGACAACATCGTGAACCCCACCTTCTCGGGTGTCACCATCTCCACCGATGTCCGCAATAAGACGTGTGAGCTCGGCGATGGCAAGTCCATCACGTTCTGCGGCACCTACGGCTACCGTCAGTTCTCCGAGATCGACAAGAGCATCCTGTTCTTTGGCACCAACAGCACCCTCTACTATCCGCAGAACGGTGCCACCATTGCCGCCCAACGTGCTTACTTCACCCTCGAAGGCATCACGGCAGGCGACCCGACCGCCCCCAACAATCCCATCAAGGGCTTCGTCATCAACTTCGGCGAAGGCAATGAGACAGAGACGGGCATCGTCTCAATGGACAATGGAAAATGGACAATGGACAATGAGGCTGGCGCGTGGTACACCATCGACGGCCGCAGGGTCAATACTCCCTCCCTTGGGGAGGGTCGGGGTGGGCTCGTTCCCGGCATCTACATCCATAATGGCCGTAAGGTCGTGATAAAATAAAGAAGAAAACATAAAAAACACCTCAAGGAGTGTCAGTGAGCTACGCTCTATGTGATCACCTCGTGCCTGAGTGCCTGAGAACAAGTTCTCGCACTCCTGCCCAAGTTGATAACAGTTTCTAAAGAAACACTGACACTCCTTGAGGCAAAAACATAAAAAAGCAGTTCCTATGGTCAACATGTTCCTATTTACTGGTTTCAGTCTCGAGGACAAGTTTTTTAGCGCAAAGCGCGATGTTTTTTGCCGAAGATGATGTCTGCGTTTTGCCTGCAAAACCGTGATGACTTCAGGGCTTGTGCGAGAACTAGTTCTCAGGCACAAAGCCATGAAGTCAGCACGAGGGTCGAAAGACCGCAGACATCAGACGAGGGGTTTTTATTGTTTTTTTCAGTAGTTCAGATTCAGTTCAAAATACACACATAGATGAAAAAGAATTATTTGATTCCAGAGATATACGTTGTCATGGTTGACGGCACAAACATGATAGCCCAGAGCATCAATAATGCTGTCGGCGGCAGCGGCACCACCGTCAATTACGGCGGCATGGGCTCAGCTGACAACGGCGGTATCGCAGCCCGTGTCAAGGAACAGTTCACCGAGAATTACTGGCAGGAGGAGTGGAGCGACGAATAAAAAACTTAATTCATAATTCACAATGCACAATTCATAATTCATAATTCTAGGTCTCACAGATCGCACTGATGACACAGATTTGATTGATGAATTATTAATCAAACGATAACGAAAACAATAAAAACACCTCATCGCGTGTCCTTGGGCTACGCCCTATGTTCTCACCTTGTGCATGAGTGTTTGAAAGCGCGCTTTCACACTCATCCACAAGCTGATAACTGCTTCTGCGAAGCGCTGACACGCGCTGAGGCAAAAACATAAAAAAGCTTTTCCGCTGGTCATCCTATAGGTAGCAGCTTAGTGACCAAAGTTAACCAGAGGACTTTTTTATGTTTTTGCCGCTGATGAAGGCTGAGTTTCGGGACGAAACTGTTGTCTGTTTGGACATAAGTTCGAAAGCTCGCTCTTAGGCACTCAGGTACAAGATGACAACAAAGGTCATAGACCTCAGCCTTCATCAGCGGTGTTTTTTATGTTTTTGTCCTTCAACCATCCCCGCACTCGGAAAGGATAAGGTCTCACAGATCGCACAGATGACACAGATTTGATTCCACTCGGAAGGGACAATTGATGAATGACGAATGATGATTGATGAATTATACATTGTCCATTATCCATTATCCATTGTCCATTGTCCATTCTTCATTCCTCATTCCTCATTCCTCATTCCTCATAGCGCCTCTGCGTTGAAATGCTGAAGTTAAGCCGCTCTGAGCATTCCCTGGTGTTGTTAATTCACACTAAATCCAATAGAACCATTGGGAGAAATGGCATTCACTAGTGATATGTTGCCTTTATTTTTAGACTTTTTTTATTGAATTATATTTGGGTTTGACAAATAATCACTACCTTTGTGCCCAGAGAAACCAAAGAAGCAATATTTATGGAAACTGCAACCATACAATCTAAGCCATTCTCTCCATTCCAAATAGAGATGTTGGAGATGGCATCCAGGGTTACCTCTGAAGTGGAAATGGAAGAGATACGCCGTATCTTTGGCCGATATTTTGCAAAGCGTGCCGAGGATGCCCTTGACCGCCTTTGGGACGATGGAGTCCTCAACGAGGCTGTGATGGAAGAATGGAAGCACGAACACATGCGCACTCCATATAAGCAATGATGAACATCGTTCTGGACACCAATTGCCTGCTGATGTCGCTTTCGCGACGAAGTCCCTACTATCCTGTTTGGCAAGACTTTGTTGAAGGGAAATACACGCTTTGTATAACCAACGAAATCCTTGCTGAATATGAGGAAATTCTCAACATGAAAGTCGGCACTATGATTGCTACCAATGTAATCAATGCCATTCTCGACTTGCCTAACACAAGGCTAGTACAAGTCTATTATCACCTGCACCTAATAGATGCAGATCCTGATGACGATAAGTTTGTTGACTGTGCATTCAAGTCCAATGCCCGCTTTATCGTAACACAGGACCATCATTATGACATCCTTAAACAAACTGCTTTCCCACACATTGATGTGGTGGACATCGATGAGTTCATCAAGGTGCTGCGAGGGACTTAACTCTTTATTTCAACGCAGAAGCGCAGAGCTTGGGGCAATGGACAATGGATAATGGACAATGGATAATGGACAATGGATAATGGACAATGGATAATGGATAATGGACAATGGATAATGGACAATGGATAATGGACAATGGATAATGGACAATGGATAATGGACAATTCGTCATTCTTTTATTCTTCATTATTCATTCTTCATTCCTTCCGTCAGGCCTCTGCGTTGAAAAACAGACTAGTTGCGTTGAGAAAAATCGGCTACGTTGAGAATAAAACAAATACGTTAATTCACACTAAAACCAATAGAACCAATAATAATTGAAGATTTTTTTGGCAGTTACATTGGAAAATAGTATTTATGCAAGCGAAATTGCTATCACATAATTCCCGTCACGGAATTTCCGTCATAAAAAAACGTTTCTATATTCAGTTCGCACCAAACGTCCATTTTGTGTTTGCCGGTAGCAAACGGCATCTGATGTCTCAGATTTTCTATTCTCCCGACCGGCCTTTCTATCAGAGCACTGTATCCATGGGGCTGGAGCCGTTACATGAGGAGATATACTATGTGTTTGCCCATCGCTTCTTTGAGGATAAGAAGGGTAGTATCAGCCAGGAGACTTTCAAATATATCTACGAGCGTTTTGACGGTGTCACCCGGAATATTCAGCTTGTATTGAACCGCCTGTATGAAACCGAGAAACACGTCGAAAAGACGGAGCAGGTAGATGAAACCATAAGGCATATCGTCAATCATAATTCCATGCAGTATGAAGAACTGATAGGATTCCTGACTGAAAATCAGTTTGCCGTCGTGAAGGCCATAGCCAAGGAGAAACTGGTTGCTAGTCCACAAAGCAGCGACTTCATTAAACGTTATGAGTTGCCTGGCGCAAGCAGTATCAAGACTGCACTAGATGGACTCCTTGATAAGGATCTCGTCTATCGGAGCCCTTCTGGCTATTTTGTGTACGATCGCTTCTTCGAACTATGGTTGCAGCGACTATGAGCGTTTGGCATAATGCCCAATTCACAATTCATAATTCTAGGTCTCACAGATTTCACTGATTTCACAGATTTGATTGCCTTTTCGTCACTTTTAACGCGCAAGCGGCTTGTGATTCACAAACTTTTTGTACCTTTTTCCCATGATGAAAGGGTAATTCATGGGCATTAAATGAAAATTCGCGTGAAAAAAAGATATTTTTTAAAGAATATGATTACCTTTGCAACGTCAAACCCATATAAAGAAAGGAAACTGTATGAGTACAGCAACATTGAACGGCCTGCGTAATTATCTTTACGACACGCTTACACCCTCCAACTTGATTTGGCTGGGTACGCAACTTGCGGAATATGGTCGCAGGCAGGAGCAACTGCTGAAGCCCTATACAAAAGAAGAGCTGGTGGCAAGGATTAAATTGAGCGAACAACAGTTTGCAGAAGGTAAGTATCAAGATTTCGATGAGGCAATGGCCGAGTTGGATGAGGAATTTGCTGAGGAGGAGAAGACATGTGAAGTTGCTGAAGCGGTATGAGGTCCATCTTATCAGAACAGGCGAAACTGGAAATTCGTCAAGCAGCCAAATACATTCGAGAGGAATTCGGACGGAAGCGGCGTGATGAGTTCTTACAAGAAATACGTGAGGCTCGTCGACACATAGAAATGAATCCTTATATGTGGCCTTTAGAGCCTTATTTAACTGAACTACCCGGGATGTATCGTGGCTACGTGATGAACCGCATAAACAAGATTGTTTACCGTGTTGATGATGATATCATATACATTGCTGACTTTTGGGATGTTCGTCGAAACCCCGAATCCCTCGTTTCGAAAGTGATTTAGGTCTCCACTACCCTTTCAAAATGCATAATGTAACGACTCGAATAATATCAAGGGTTCTTTAACACGAATTACCACGAATTAGCCATAAAAGCCCCGCACTCGGAAGGGCAAAGGTCTCACAGATCGCACTGAAGACACAGATTTGATTGCACTCGGAATGGATGGGGTCTCACAGATTTCACTGATGACACAGATTTGATTGCAGTCGGGAGGGATGGCTACTGCAATAGTGCGCTATTGCAGTAAGGAATGGAGCAGTGAAGTCATCTTGAAAGCTAGCTTTCAGAAGTGATTTCACCGCTCCATTCTATGACGCTGTGGTGTGTCACAGCGTCTGAGCCATCCCGTCCGCAACGCTTTTCTTATAATTTTTTGAATCAATTTTCTGATAATTATGAGCCACAGGCGACCACCCTGTTTTTTTCTGTTTTTGCCGAACGCAGCGAGGTGTTTTTTATGTTTTTGTCCTTCAACCGTCCCTGAAGTCATGAGGGATCAGGTATCCCACACCACATCCACATCCTCACTGAACGCATAGCTGATGCGGCGGCCCTGGACACGATGCCCGGAGGGCAGGAAGCCGCAGATGATGCGGGTGATGTGACGGCGTAGCTTGAATTTTTTCGGATCATCCACACCTTCGCTCTCCACGCGGAGGCTGAAGCGACCGATGCCGGGCAGCACGACAGTCTGCCCATCGGCCAGCTTTTCTTTCATGATGTTTTGTAAATCTGTGACAACCGACACAACGGTTCCCCTTGACATATTAGTATGCTCAAAGGCCTTTTCAGCTATTTCCTCAAGCGTTACTTCGCCGTGGCTCACGGCTTTAGCAAAATATTTCCCGTAGGAACTGCTACGCTTGATGTTATTCCTGATCAGCTTGACATGTATCGCCATATTTTTTATTGATTTTTTGTTGTCCTTACACTTTCTGTTGTAACTTATTGATTTACGTGTTGTTAAAGTGAGTGTAAGGTCATTTCGTCCTTACACAACCTTCACTACATGTAAAACAAGTTGTTTTACTTTCTACGAGCTAACTGCATGACCAGTTTCACCTATGTGGTTGAAGGTAAAACAACTTGTTTTACTTTTCAGCATCATACTCTGACCACCTTGAAGAACGTCCCTTTGCTCGAGCGCTTCCTTTTGTAACCCAACTTTGACATACGTTTGCCGAGCTCGGCATCGGTGCCTTTTGTCACGTTGAAGTTGGGGAACAGCTGTGCCAGCTGTGTGAGGATCTGCTGCAAGGGGATGAAGTCGGCGTCGTCGGGCGTGGCGTCGGGGCTGAGGTAGGTGAGCTCCACCATCTTCTCGTAGCTTGACACCTGCTGGAAGGCTTCGTTCTGAAGCATGATGCGTGCGTTGTCCTCGTCCTCGAACCAATAGCGTCGTCCCTCCTGGAGCTCCTGGTAGAGCTGGGCATAGAGCTGATCGTAGGGGATGGTTCCGTCGTTGTCGATCTGCTCGGCATAGACACAGATGAAGCGGCGCGAACCCGAGGGATCGACCAGCGGACGGCGGTTGTTGGTGGTGGCGATGAACGAAGCGAAGCGCTGCCGCTCGACCATCACCTTACCGTAGGGCGGACGGAACTTGACGTCCTGCGTGGAGATGAGGTACTTGAGCAGCGGCTGCTGGCTCTTCGACATGGCATCGAACTCATCGATGTTGATCAATGCGTAGGACGACATGGCGATGAAGATGTCGTTGTCGTTCTTCATCGACAGACGGTCGTTGTAGTAGATGCGTAGGAAGCCAGGCAGGAGGCGCCGGCAGAAGGTGGTCTTGCCCGAACCCTGCGGGCCGATGAGCAGTGGCACGATGGCGTTGCCGTACTGCCGGTCCTTGCCTAACCACTGCGCCACCATGGAAAGCATCCATTTGTGGAAGTCCTCCTCCCAGTGCGGCGCATCGGTCTTGACGCGGCGTGCCAGCTCGCCGACGTAGTCGCGCTTGCCATTCCACCGAGGCAGGTGACTGAGGTAGTCCTCCATGGGGTAGTATTTGGGGATGAGGTTCGACTCGATGAAACGGCTCAGGTCGCGGTCCCACGAATCCACGCCGGCCTTCAACGCGTTGATGGCCATGGTGTTGCGCGCAGCCTGATCCAGAGACACGAAGCCAAAGCCCACGGCATTCATCCGGTATTCGGGTGTGCCTGTCATGACGTTGAGGCGCAGCGTGTAGTGTTCCTTCATGTAGGCCTCTGTCTTGTAGGTGAGCAGTGCCGAGGGGCGTGTGAACTTCAGGGGTATGGTCTTCAGCGTCTCGCGCAGGTAGGCAGTCTGGAACACGCTGTTGATGGTGTCGCTGTTCGCTAAGCCTCCGAGCATGGGTATGAAGGTGGCGAGTCGTGCGCTCCACGCCTGCGGCAGTCCCATCTCGCGGCAGCCGTCGGCCAGCTGTTCCAGCACGGCGGTGGCAAACAGGTCCTCGTCATCCTTGCGCAGCACCTGGCAGGCTTCGATGGCCGCATCGAGGCAGTCGTGGAAGCGTCGCACGCGGCTGGCATGAAGGCTGAGGCCTGGCACCTCCTCGGGGAAGTTGTAGTCGCTGATGTCCTCCTGCTGCAGGCGGAACGCCGTACTCTTCTCGCGTCCGGCAGACACCACGATGGCGACGGGCGACGGGTTGTAGTAGGGCTGGGGATCGTAGCTGGCGGGACAGACGGTGTCCCACGTCGGTTCGTGCTCGGCGAGCGGGGTGCCGAGCTGCGAGGAATAGATATAATGGTACTTGCGAAAGGCGTTGAGCAGGGCGTCGTCCGTGAGGTCGCCGTCAGCGACCGTGTAGGTGCAGACGATGTGCAGCGAATGATCGTCCTGGCCGAGGAAACACAGCATGGTGTAGGGCAACAGCACCGCCTGCTGCTTGTATTCCCGCACGGTAGCCAGATCGCGCAGGTTCTCTAACGAGAGCAGGACGAGCGGGTTGCGCTGTCTGAGCTCGGGTGCGCCGTCGCGCTTCATCCATTCTGCAGCGAAGCACACCTGCCTGTCCAGGTCTTCGGCAAAGCTGCGGCGTGAGTCGTCGTCCTGCATACGCTCCACGAGCTGCTCGAGCGGCATTCGCGTGTACCTCTTCTCTCGTCTTTTTACGTTGATGAGTGTGATGTTCATAGTAGTATAGTGCTTTGTCTTTATGTCGCTACAAAAGTACAAAAAAAATCCCGAACCATCAAACTTTGACATCAAAAATTCTAATTATGCGCCAATTAGTGTAAGGATGAAAACACCCTACACTGCATTTAATCAAATAAAATTCAGATTTTTATGAAGAAAAGTGTAAGGACGAAGAAAAATGCAATAATTTGTGTAGCCCTCAATGAATCATCTATTATCTTGCCACGAAAGTCACTACTCAATCATATCATCAGGATGGTCGCTACGCTCAAAATTATCAGAAAATTAATTCAAAAAATTATAAGAACTGCAGTTGTACATACCTTTAATATTCTAGAAGTATGAAGCGTCGCAAGCGCCGAGCGGAGGAACGCATCATTATGTCCATTACGATGATTTGTTTCCATTCTCATTTTCGTTCAATCGTAAAATAATCCCAGAATCTTCTCGTGAATTGAGATAATTATTGTATCTTTGCGCCCAAATTAGAAAGGTATAACAATTAATCTAGTAAAATAATAGATATTTATGGGAAGCGACATCCAAACCATCAATCTGGAAGACTATGTCCAGACCGGTGAGGGAGGTACGGCCATCACCTACAACAACAAGAACGGCAAGACGCTGGCCAAGCTCTTCACGCCAGGATGGGCCGCCGACACCGCAGCACGCGAGTTCCGCATCAATCAGGTCGTCTATGAGAGCGGCCTGCCTACACCACAGCCCATCCGTCTCATCACCGACGGCACACGCTTCGGCGCAGAGTATGAACTCATCAGCCCCAAACGTTCCTTTGCACGCATCATCTCGGAGGAGCCCGACCAGCTGGTGCCCCTCTCCGAGCGCTTTGCACGGTTAACCCGGCAGATCCACGAGAAGCCGGCCGACACGCAACGACTGCCCGACATCAAAGAAATCATCATAACGTGGATTGACAAATTCGAGAGCCTGCCCGCAGCCTTCAAGGAACGCTTCCACCGCTTCCTCGCTCTCGTGCCCTCGACACCCACCTGCCTCCACGGCGACCTGCACATCGGCAACATCATCACCGACGGGGAGCGCGACCTCTGGATCGATGTGGGCGACTTCGCATACGGCGTGCCACAATGGGACGTCAGCATGATGTACTACTCGGCAAACTTAATGTCCCCGGAACGCATCGAAAACCTCTTCCACGTGAATCATGCCACCATGCAGGCTCATTGGAACGCCTTCGCACCTGTGTACTACGGCACTCAGGACCAGGAAGCGATTGCAGCCGAAGTCAGGAAACTCTATCCCTTCATGGCCTCCAAGATTGCATACCTCATCAGCAAAATACACGACGGAAAGGGTGCCATCTCGGAGCCGTTGCTGCAGATGTTTGACAGATTCTTGCCGAAGGGGAGTTGAAAGTTGAAAATTGAAAGTTGAAAGTTGAGAGTTGAAAGTTCTTCGCAAGCGAAGCGTCGCAAGCGCCGAGCGGATAATTGAGAGTTGAAAGTTGAAAATTGAAAATTGAAAGTTCTTCGAAGTGAAGCTAAAATTGAAAATTGAACAATGAAATTTGAAAGGTATTCTATACGTGCACTGTTGATGGCCATGATGTTCAGTTATGGCTCGACGGTCACCGCGCAGACAGAGCGCGTCATCGCCTTCGAAGGCGTAGAGAATGGCCGCGACATGGGCGGCCTCGTGATGCAGGACGGTAAGGTCATCCGCACCGGAATGCTCGTCCGCAGCGGCAATCTGTCCAAGGCCACCGATGCCGACGCGGCCTTGCTCAAGGATCGCTACCACCTGACCAACGTCTTCGACTTCCGCTTCGAGGCCGAAGCCAACGCAGCGCCCGACCGCATCATCGACGGCGTGAGCTACACCCATCTCTCTACCCTGCCCCAGAAGCTCGTCGAGAGCTTCTCATCGGGACGGTCGGACACGGCCAAGGTCGATACCAGGGACATGGGAGCGATCTTGACAAAGATGGCTCAGGCACCGAAGGCGCAGACGATGGCCCGACAACTCTACCCCGCCATCGTCACCGATGCCCAGTCGCAACGCTACTACGGCGAGTTCCTGCGCGGCGTGCTGCATGCCGCAGGCGGCTCGCTCTGGCATTGCTCCCAGGGCAAGGACCGCGCCGGCTGGGCTTCGGCATTCGTGCTCGCTGCCCTCGGGGCCAGTCGCGACGTGATCGTCGAGGACTTTGACCGCTCCAACCAGAGCTATGCTCAGCAGGTGGAAGCCCTCTCGGCTAAGGTGCGGCAGCAGGGCGGCGACGAAGAAGCCGTGGCTTTCATCCAAGCCATGGTCGGCGTAAGCCGCGAAAACTTCGAGAAGACGCTGGACCTCATCGACGAGAAATATGGTTCACTGCCCGCCTATGTGCAGAACCAGCTCGGCTTCACGAAGAAGGAGCAGAAACAGCTCCGAAAGAAATATCTGGGTACAAAATAAACAGTCCTATGACGAATAACGTGCAAACCATCAATCTGGAAGATTATGTCCAGACGGGCGAAGGCGGTACAGCCCTGGCCTACACCCACAAAAACGGTCGCTCGCTGGCCAAGCTCTATCTCCCCGGCTTCACGGCCGACAATGCCAAGAAGGAGTTCCTGACCGCCCGCACCGTCTTTGAATTGGGCATCCCCACGCCGGAGCCCTACCGATTGGTGACTGACGGCAAGTGCAACGGCGCCGAGTATGAACTCATCCACAACAAGCGCTCCTTCACACGCATCATCTCGGAGGAACCCGAACGACTGGAGGAGATGTCCGTCAAGTTCGCTCGAATGGCCAAGCAGCTGCATGACAAGCAGGCCGACACCACGCGGCTGAAATCCTATAAGCAGCAGGTGGAGCGGTTCTATCGCGAGAAGGACATGGTGCCTGAGAACTTCAAGCAGAAGGCATTAGCATTTCTGGAGCAAGTGCCCGATGCCACCACTTGCCTCCACGGCGACCTCCACATCGGCAACATCATCACCGACGGCGAGCGCGACCTATGGATCGACGTGGGCGAGTTTGCCTACGGTGTGCCGGAGTGGGACCTCTGCCTCATTTGGCTCATGGCACATAGCTTGGATGCGAAGCGTGCCGACCATCTGTTCCACCTCACGCCAGAGCAGTTGACCGCCCATTGGAACGTGTTCTTCCCGACCTACCTCGGAACGACAGACCCGCAGGTCATCGGCGCAGCCACCAAGCGTCTGATTCCGTTTGCAGCCACGAAGACTCCCTTCGCGGTTTACCTGGCACACAACACGGCCATGCCCGCAGCCTCCTTCGAAAAGATCATACAAATGTTTGGGGTGTAAGGTCCCTCACAACCTCATAACCTCATAACCTCATAACCTCTAATAATTATGGCAAATAAACCTTTAGATACCCATTTGCTGGATCGTGCCATCGTGTTTGCGGTCCGCGCTCATGCCGGGACTGAGCGTCGCGGCAAGGGTTTCCCCTATATCGTTCATCCGATGGAGGCCGTGGAGATTGTGGCCACGATGACTCCCGACCAAGAGCTGTTGGCCGCTGCCGCCCTGCACGATACCGTGGAGGATACCGACGTGACCGTGGAGCAGATTCGTGCCGAGTTTGGCGACCGCATTGCCACACTGGTGGCATCGGA
>Ga0247611_10001171_pt1 | contig 47975 bp, 30 predicted proteins | sample 177DNAGHGhighgp2_FD_192422 | JGI IMG/M metagenome (GOLD analysis project Ga0247611, IMG submission 192422) | Sheep rumen microbial communities from Palmerston North, Manawatu-Wanganui, New Zealand - 1770 DNA GHGhigh gp2 | ecosystem: Host-associated > Mammals > Digestive system > Stomach > Rumen... | reverse complement strand
TTTGGATAACACGAATTGGCTTATTATGGCGTTTCCACCAAGTGTGGGAATGTTTTGTCTCCAAGTAAGGGAACATTTCATCCCTAGGGTGAGGATAAAAACCAATCTATGAATAATTCAGGCTAGATAAAGTTCACAAGTTCACAAAAGGTAAAATCAAAAGAAACAAGTAGTCACAAGAAAATTATATATTGTATTATATATATTATAATATATATAATACAATATATAATTATTAAGTGAATTATGGTGTGATTGAAAATGGGTTTTGTGAACTTGTGAACTTGTGAACCATTTACTAAAATAGTTTACAAAGCAAAGAATCAGAAAAGCCTCTCGAAAAGACCAGTATGAAACCTGAAGTTTCATGGCAGGAAAGTCTTGGTTTCATTGCTGGAAAGTCCGAGTTTCAAGGCAGGAAACTCCAAGGGCCTTAAAAGCACGAAAAAAGGCAGCACAAGGCTGCCTTAAACATTGGTAAATAATAGTGACATTCTTGCTTCAAAGTCGTGCTTCTATTCAAAGAATCCGAAGCCGCCAATGGCGGTGAGCATACGCTCCACGTAGAGATAAGGAAGGTTATAACAAGCCTCTCCCTATTATCTCGTCAGAGAGAACTTGACGGAGAGGCCGAAGTCGTGGGTGGTGGTGGGATAGCTCGACGATGAGAGCAGCGGAGTGTTGGTCTGGGAATCGTAGTAGGCGGTGAGGGTGAGAAGGCGCGAGAGGGTGTAGTCGGCCATGAAGGAGAGCTTGAAGGCGGAGTTACCACTGGAAGCAGTGGAGATGCCCGAGGCGATGTCGCGCGTGATGGCGGCCTGACTGCGCAGCGAGACGTCGAGACGCAGGTTCAGGTCGTGATTGACGCCCGAGCTTGATGAGCGGCTATTCCGACTGTTCTGGTTCGTCTGGCTGTCCTTCTTGCCCTTCTGGGCCTTGCTGATCTTACGGTTCGCCTTGGGACTGAAGAGATTGAAATCATGAATCTTATAACTTACACCGACTACCCAGTCGCGGCTGAGCGACTCGTTGAGCTGTACGCTGGTCATGGAGAGATTGAGCACTCGCGTGGTGCGGTACTCGAGCTTCGCCGTCAGGTCGTTCTGGAACGTGGCGTCGAGGCCGATGAGAGGCGAGAAGGCCTCGTTGATGCTGACGGTAGACACATTGTACATCGACGAGGGCTGCAGCTCGCCCGTGGTCTGACTGGTAATGAAGCCCAGACCATTCATATACTCCTGCCACGAGCTGTAGGAGGCGTAGCTGCCGACGCTGTAGACTGACTTGTAGGCGTGATTGATGTTGACGCTCTTCAGATGGTCGCGCACCCAGGGCAGCTTCGAGAGACCCGTATAGCGGACTGTCCAGTTAGGCAACATGCGCGTGATGGCGGGGAAGATGTCGAGCGACGAGCCTGCCCCAGAGGTATAGGCGGAGAGGAAGGCTGGTATGAGCACATCGGCGCCATACTGATTGACCGTTGCACTCTGACCTTTGAGCACCTGGGGAGCGTCGGCATACTGGGCCTGGACGCGCTGCTGGAACTCAGGGATGAGGTCGCGGAAGTGGTCGAAGGCATCAGACTGGTAGCCGTTATCGGCATCGCCCATGCCTGCCAGTGAGCCACGCAGCGAGATGGTGGTCATATTGAACGAGCCACTGAGAGTGGTGGGCATGCCAGCATACATGAACTGGATACTCTTGGCACGGTTGTCGGTGCGCGAGGCGCTGAGGTCGATCTTCAGGTCACGGATGGGCTCGAGTGAGGCTTTCATCTGAATGTCCTGCGTGCTGTTGACGGTGGCGTTGGTGGTGGCGACGTTGTCGTTGCTGAGCAACCATCCGCGGTCGAAGGCCTTGTCGATATAACTGTCGCCGATGAGTCCGAAGGCAAAGTCGAGGCCTGGAGAGAGGGCGTCACCCGTGCGCTGGCCAAAGATGTCGCCCACGTTAGGCAGGAAGCCCGGGAGGTTCATCTGATACTGGCTGCGGAAACTGATGTTGACGCTGCGCACCATCATCAGCAGACGGGCGGCACTCTGGGCGGGCTTATACCACCACTGCTCCTCGAGCGAGGGCTTGGCAGTGACGCTGAGCATAATCTGCACCGTGTCGAGGTTGCGGATGAGGATCTTGTTCTGGTCGATGACCTTGTATTTTACGTCGTAAGGCTTGCCGCTCTTCGTGCGGGCAGTGACGATCAGACGCTTGGAGTTCTTGTTGTGCGACACGGTGACAGTGGTATCGGGTTTGAGGGCGATCTCCCGCTGGTAGGCCTTATTCTTCGGAGCCTTAGCGTCCTTGTCGTCTTTGCTGCCCTTGGTGTCCTTTCCCTTGCCGTCCTTGTCGTCTTCATCGTCCTTGGCATCCTTGGCGCCTTTCTTCTTCGACGGGGTCTGGGGCTTTTTAGCAGTGACGGGACGGCGCGTGGTGGTGCCCGACTTCTTGAACCGTTCGTTGGCCTTCTTCAGGAAAGGTACGTGGTTGTAGAGCTGCTCCATGTTGAACGAGCCGTTGATGTTCAGACTACGGTTGGAGTTGACGGTGTTGCCGTAACTCGTGCCGTCTTCCTGTTCCATGCCACGTACCCATGAATAACGACCGTTGTAGCTGACATCGCTGTTGAGCCAGTCGAAGAGGGGCAGTTTGTTCAGTGGCAGCTGATAGGAGGCGGTGACCTGCTGCTGGTAGTCGAGCGGTGTGCCAAGGTTGCGGATGCTCTGCCACACGGAGTCCTTCCAGGCGACGTACTGATCAGGGTAGAGGTCTTTGTTCACGGGGGTGTAAGGCTCCTCAATCTGGGCGCGGGTGCCCGACTGGAAGTTGAAGTGCAAGTTTTTGGTAAAGTCCCAGCGCAGGGAGAAATCACGGTTCCAGAGGAACTGCTGGTCGAAGATGAGAGGCAGCTTCTGGTTCTCGATATTCTCGAGGTCGCGCAGCTGCTGCTCGTAGTAGTCGCGGCTGATCTGGGTGTTGAAACTGATGCTCTGGGGCAGGTAGTTCAGTCCGAGGGCCTTGGGGAAGGCGAGCCACTTCGACTTACCTTTGAGTTTGCTGAAGGGCTCCCAGGTCTTGTAGACGGGCGAGTAGGAATAGTTCAGGGCGCCCCGCCACTCGTCACGCTGCTCGTAGACCGTAGTCTCACCTGAGGTGTAGTTGTGGGAGTGACTGTAAGAGAAGGAGAAGTTGGCGGGGTCGTAGGGCATGGGGTGGCGCTTGGTCTTCAGGCCCCAGCGCAGGTTCGAGAGCGAAAAGTTGGTGTTGGTGGTCTTCGTGACGGCCAGCGACTCGATACTGTCGCGCTCTGCGCCGGTGGCGGCGTCGAGGGCATCCTCCAGACGCATATCGGTGTCAAGGGGGTTATAGCGGGGACGCACCTCGTCCTTGGTCACGGAGTAGTAGAGGGGTGCACTGACCTTCGCCTTCTCGGGGAAGAACTTGCCGAGCTCGAGCGAGGTGGTGACCGAATAGTTGCGCTGGGTGTCGGTGCTGCGCTGCAGAATGCCTTCCTCCAGACCACCGAAGCCATCGCTGACGTAACGGCCCGTCACGTTGACGTAGCCGAAATCGGAGAGCTGCACCTTCAGCGTACCTGAGGCCGCCCAGCCGCCATCGCTGTCGGGCTCCAGCAGACGGAGCTCGTTGACCCACACCTCGCCCGACTTCACCTCGCCTGAGAGGTTACGCACACCGAGCATCATCACCTTCACGTCACCGATGGTGGGGTTACCCATGACGCTCACCTTATTGCCGGGACGGTTGTCGTCGTAGCCAGTGAAGAGCTCGTTGTAGCTGGCCCCGCCCTGCGACTTACGGATGTTGCGTTCCTTCTTCAGGTTGGTAAACACACTGAGGTCGATGTCGAGCATGTTGTCCTCGGGCCATACCTGCCGACGGTCGGCATTGGAGTATTTATTGTAGTCGCTGCGGTCAGGGGTGAGCTTCAGCGGAATTTCATACTCATAGTAATTGTTCTTGTAGTCGCTGCCCAGACGGATGAACACGGCCAGCTGGTTATCCTCAAGGCGGGTATCGTCTGGCACGAGGTGGTTGGCATGGACGAACATCTGCATGCGACGGTACTGGCGCAGGTCGAGCGAGGTCTTCTTATAGACGGCCTTCGACTCGCCGTGCTGCATGTTCTTCACCACCATGTTCAGCGCCTGCTCGTTGTTCTCTACGAGCTGTGGCTGCGAGGGGTCGGTGGCACGGCTGATACCCGGTGGCAGGACGTAGTTCACGGGCTGCTTGTCGTTGTTCTCCTCGATATTGACGGCACTGACCTTGAAGATGCCTGTCTCCGTGGGGGAGGTATTGAGGCTCTTCTTATAGATGCGCCATTCGCCACGCACCAGGTCGAGGCTGCCGAAACGGAGTACGATGGGGAGCTGGAAGCCCGTCATGAACATGCGCATGAAACGGATGCTGGTGAAGTCGTTGATGGAGCCCACACGACGCTCGTATTCCGTCAGGGGGATGCGGAACTGGTACCAATTGACGCTCGTGGTGTCGCCATTGCGCAGTTTCACGCTACTGGTGCGCATGTCAGTGATGAAGCAGTCGGCTGGCGGCGCACCGTTGCGATAGGCATCGAGAATCTCCGGCGAGATACGCACCCGGTACTGGTAGTAACGCTCATACTCGTTGAGGGTGAAGTCCTGGTTGATATCTTCTACATCGGGGTCGCTCCTGTAGCTGGTGTCGTACGACTCTGTCTGGTCTTCGGTTTCAGGCGAGTTGCCCTGCGGGTTGTTAATGCGCTTGTAACGATCGAGAATACTGCGTCGCTCGTCGTCGTAGTCGGAGCCACGGAAGTAATGGTAGTCGTCGCCCGCAGGGTCGTTGCGCCAGGCCTGAACGATACTGTCGTTGGTGATCAAACCGCTGTTCACCACCTCGTCGAGCCACTCCTTATAAGGTCCGTAGGCGCGCTCTTCCTCGTCGTTGAGGCCGTTGAAGCCCACGTCCTGCTTCTGCCTGGAGCCGCTGGTGGTGGCGAAAGCATAGTTCTGGGATACCTGCACGGGGATCTTTCCCCACTGGGTGGTGGTGAAGTTATCGGTACCGTCGACGGGCATGCCGCTCTCGTAGAACTTCTTGCCGTCGCGAAGAATATCTTCCGACACCTCGCCAAGGTCGAAGTAGAGGTCGCCGCTGTAGTCAGAGGCACGGCCCTCCTGACGGGTGTAGATGAAAGGGTCGAGCATCCAGAACTCGATGTACTCGATATTGGCCTGCTCGAAGTCGTTGGTGTCGAGCCTGCGCATCATACCGCCCCACTTTGTCTCGGGCTGCCGCAGGGTGCCGTCGGCATTCAAGTCGCGGGTCAGGTTATAAGGTCCACGCTCCGAGGGGTAGAAGGCCAGGTTCAGCACGTCGAGCGTCGAGGTGGCGCCGTTGTAGGTGCTCTGGTCGCGGTTGGGATAGAGTTCCTTCACATACACCTCGCGCACATAGTGGTTCGACAGCTGGTCGAGGTCGCTCTTGATATGGCTGGGGGTGAGCGTCGACGAGCGGCGGGTGAAGATGGGGTCGACGTTGTACCAGGCCAGCAGGGCCCGATTGTAGCCACTGCTGACACCCGATTTGTCGCTGCTCTCGGCAAAGACGGAAGGCACGCTGGAGAGCGTCCAAAGCTTGGGCTGTCCCACGGAGATATAGTTCTTGGTGTTCTCGAAGTCGTCGATGTACGAGGCGTTGTCCTGGGTGTCACCAGAAGTGCCTGCGATGAGTTGTGCGAACTCGCCCGTGAAGGATATGTGCGAAGGCTGCTTCACGTTCAGGAAGGGTATCTTATTGAGCATCGCCGTGAGCCATTGCGACTCCTGCTTCCAGTTCACGTTCAGGCCCCAGATGGTGTTGTTCAGCGGTTCATCACCCATCGATACCTTCGAGATGAGGGCCTGTTCGGAGAGGTGCATCAACGTTCCCCCCAACTGGAAGTTCTTCGAGAAGTCGTACTCCCAGTTCACACCTACCATCGTCTTGCGCTGCATACCGTACTCGGTGTTCGACTCACAAGTAGCCGTCACGTTGGTGTGGGCGTCAATGATGCTCTGATTCAGAATAGTCACCTCACCGGCGGAATAATCCACCGAGTAGTCAGAGCCCTCCGTCAGTTCCACGCCGCCAGCCATCACCTTCACCGAGCCGTGGGGCACGTTGTAGGCCCCCAGCGAAATCACGTTGGCTGAGTTGCCCTTGTAAAGACCCGTCATAATGAACTTATCCTTCTCGGCGTTCTGTTTCGCCACGGTCTTCGTCGAATCATAGAGCTGACTGAACACATAGATCTCAGCCTCCTCGGCAGAAAGGCCACGCTTGAGCAACTGTTGACGCAGATAGTCGCCAAAGGGCTCTGCCGATGGCAAGAACACGCGACCGTTACTGACGGTATAGCCCTCCACAAAGTCGAAATAACCGTTGGGGTTGGTCTTGTTGTTATTGTCCAAACGGTCGCAGCCGAGGAGTTTGATGAGCGACGTGCCCTTCACCCGCTGGTCTGGGATATAGGTCAGATACACGCCTGCCGTATCATTCTGGTACTTGATGTCGAGACGGAACTTGTCTTTCTCCACCGTCGTGGCGAGGTAGTAGACGTTCTTCATCATCAGCTGCCAGTTGAACTGCGAGGGGTTGTTCGACGTATTCTTCAGCGCCTTCACGAAGAGCGCCTTCGAGGTGTCGGTCAGGTCGCTGGCGAACTCACCCACCTGAAAGGTCTGTCCCCCTACGGTGTATTCGTAGGCGATGGCCAGCACCTGATCGGTCTGGAGACCCGTCTTCAGTGTGATATAGCCAAGGGCCTTGTTCAGGGTATATTCCGATGAGGAGAGCAATCTGGCACCCGACAGTTTCTCGTAGTCTACGCCGCTTTCGAAGCCCGGGATGGCCGCGAGCACATCGTTCGTCTGGTCAATGTCGCGGGCCTCTGTATAGCTACCTGTCAGCATGGCATACTCATTGTTGGCCGCATTGCCAGGCACCCGTTGTCCCGAGAGGCTCCAGTAACTGTTGCCAACCCGGGTATTCTCGCCCAGATCGGCCAGCGCAATGATGTTACGAGAGTTGGCGTTGTTGCCCGACTTATTGGTCACCCACACCTCCACACGGTTAATCTCCACACCCGTCAGCACATTGGGCAGCTTCGACATCGCCTCGTCGTAATGCTCACGGAAGTAGTGGGCGAGGAAGAAGTGACGGTTCTCCTCGTAGTCGGCGGCATCCATCTCGAAGGCCGTTGTCTGGGTACCGCCCTTTGTCGATACGCTCTTCGTCGACGACTTCTTCTGCGAGAGCACTGTTTGGAGCTTCAGCTTGCCGAACTGCATGTCGGTCCTGATACCGAAGAGGCTGGAAGCGCCTCTCACCAGCGAGTTGTTCGAGGGGAAGCTCACGTTACCACCTTCCACCAGCTTGATGATTTCATCTTCCTTGCCGTCGTACTTCAGCTTCAGGTTCTGGGTATCGAAGTCGAACGTGGCGTCAGTGTTGTAGTTCAGGTTCATATTCACCTTGTCGCCCACCTTACCGTTCACGCTGAGGTTGATCTTCTCGTCGAAGTCGAACGCCGTGGTCTTACGGTTGCGGATGGGCAGCGAGGGGTTGTCGATGCTCTTGATGTTCACGCCCAACTTCAGTTCGGCCGTTCCCTGTGTTTTGATACGCACGCCACCAGGACCGAAGATCTTCTCTGCAGGCCCCAGGTCGAAGTGCATGTCGGCAAACGAGAACTTGTCTTCACCCTTCGTCTTCACGTTCTCCACATCCTTCTGGCGGAAGAAGTCGCGCAGGGCCCGCTTCTCCGTCCATTTCGCATATTCCTGAGGGGTCATCAGCAGGGGGGCGTTCAGATAGGAGTCACCCATCTTTGCACCCACATAATACACATCGGCAGAGTCATCATACTCCACCGTCTGACGGATATTCTCAGGATTTTTCAGGTCGATGGCGATCGAGTCGAGGTCACCCACCTCCATCGGGGCGGTCTTTTGAGTGCGCCAGCGCGCGCGTAAAGAATCTTCTTGAATAGAGGGGTAAGAAGTGAGAGGTGAGGGGTGAGAAATGAGGGGTGAGAAATATGACACGCGTGCTGTTGAGGTTCCAAACACCCCTAACAACAAGAAAACAATCCCCAATACGCTCCATCTTCGGCACGCCTTGAGCTTCTGCCTCCATCCTATTCTCTGACCGCTCACCTCTAAATTCTCACGTCTATTTGATCTGTTTCAAGGCGAGTTTCACCACCTGTTCCACAGGCAGGTCAGGCTGTGCCTGCAGAATCTGCAGCACCACCTTTTGCGTCGGTGCGGGCGAGAAACCCAGCATAGTGAGGGCCGAGACAGCTTCGTCCTTCACCTGGTTATTCACGGATGCCGCCATCTGTCCGCCAGCGGGTATCTCCTCTGCTATACCCAAAGCCACAATCTTGTCCCTCAAGTCCACAATGATACGCTGGGCAGTCATCTTACCGATACCCTTGATGCTCTGTATCAGACGGGCATTACCCGTGGAGATGGCATTGCACAGCTCACTCACGCTGATGCCCGAGAGCATCATCCGCGCCGTGTTCGCCCCCACCCCGTTCACCGTGATGAGCAACAGGAACATCTCGCGCTCCTTCTTGTTCACGAAGCCATAGAGCACATACGCATCTTCACGGATGGCCTCATAGACGTATAACTTAACTTCCTTCTTTCCCTGAATGGCGCTGAACGTGTTCAGCGAGATGTTCAGCGCATAGCCTACGCCCGCTGCCTCCACCGTCGCCTGCGCCGGTGTCAGGTCTGTCAGTTCGCCTTTGATATATTCAATCATAACTATAAACCGTAAACAGTAAACAGTAAACTACAAACTATGTAATAAAACGCAGTTCGTTTCATTTTATTGTATTTCAGGCCGAATTCCTTACAGATTGTCACAAAATGAAAGTTTTTAGTTATTTTTACGGTCAGGATGTTATTTATTTCATCGAAAAGCATTACTTTTGCACGCGAAATGCAAATATCAACCATTATTTTGTTTATAATTTACTGTTTTTAGTTTATAGAAATATGAAGAAAATCAGAGCCGCCGTCGTAGGTTACGGCAACATCGGAAAGTATGCACTCGAGGCACTGGAGACAGCCCCCGACATGGAAGTGGCAGGCATCGTGCGCCGCAATGGTGCAGAGAACAAGCCCGCCGAACTGGCACAGTATGACGTGGTGAAGGACATCCGCGAGCTGAAGGATGTCGACGTGGCCATCCTCGCCACCCCCACCCGTTCGTGTGAGGAATATGCCAACATGATCCTGCCCCTGGGTATCAATACCGTCGACTCGTTCGACATCCACACGAATATCCGTGGCTACCGCGAGCGGCTGATGAAGCTGAACCAGGAGACCGGCACCGTGAGCGTGATCGCTGCAGGCTGGGATCCGGGCTCGGACAGCATCGTGCGCACCCTCATGCAGAGTCTCGCCCCGAAGGGTCTTTCGTACACGAACTTCGGCCCTGGCATGTCGATGGGTCACAGCGTGTGCGTACGTAGTAAGAAAGGTGTGAAGAACGCCCTCTCGATGACCATTCCTCTGGGTGAGGGCATCCACCGCCGCATGGTGTATGTGGAGCTGGAAGACGGTGCGAAGCTCGACGAGGTGACGGCCGCCATCAAGGCCGACCCCTACTTCGCCTCTGACGAGACCCACGTGTTCCAGGTGGAGAGTGTCGACGACGTGCGCGACATGGGTCACGGTGTGAACCTCGTGCGCAAGGGTGTGAGCGGTAAGACGCAGAACCAGCGCCTGGAGTTCAACATGAGCATCAACAACCCCGCCCTGACCGGTCAGGTGCTGGTAAACGTGGCCCGTGCCTCCATGCGTCTGCAGCCTGGCTGCTACACGATGGTGGAGATCCCCGTGATCGACATGCTGCCCGGCGACCGTGCAGACCTCATCGAACATCTGGTATGAACATAGCGATTTTCGTGTCGGGTAGCGGCACAAACTGCGAAAACCTCATCCACTATTTTGCTGACTCCGAGAGTGTACATGTCGCGCTCGTGGTGAGCAATAAGTCCGATGCTTACGCCCTCGTCAGGGCAGAGCGTTTAGGCGTTCCTACGGCCGTCACGCCCAAAGCAGAACTGAACGACCCCGAGGTGATGCTGCCGCTACTGCGGAAGTACGACATCGGCTTCATCGTGCTGGCGGGATTCCTGCCGCTCGTGCCCAACTTCCTCATCGACGCCTATCCCCATAAGATTATCAATATCCACCCTGCCCTGCTCCCGAAACACGGGGGCAAGGGTATGTGGGGACACCATGTGCACGAGGCCGTGAAGGCTGCGGGAGAGACGGAGACGGGCATGACCGTACATTGGGTGACACCCGTCTGCGACGCAGGAGAGATTATCGTCCAGTTCCGTGTCAGCCTCTCACCTGACGATACTGTCGATGACATCGCCGAGAAAGAGCACCAGCTGGAAATGGAACACTTCCCGAAGGTGGTGGAAGACATACTCAAGAACATCTAAGAATAACCCTACTGAATATGAGAAGAACGACCATGCTATTGCTGGCCCTCATGCTGATCTTGACGGCAAGGGCAGAAGACGGAAGTCAGCTGTGGCTGCGCTATCAGAGTGTGAACAAGGCCACAGTCACAGGTGTAGAATGTACAGCCGCAGAGGAACTGCGACAATACTACAACGGCGAGGCTGTGACGCTGGCACTTGACCAGACTATGCCCAACGAAGCCTATCGGATTGACGGGAAAGACGGCAGGATGAGCATCAGCGCCAAAGACGAGCGCGGTCTGCTTTATGGCGCCTTCGCCCTGCTGAGGAGCCAGGACTGCCCGATGGCCGTTGTCACTGGAAAGACAGAGAAGCCGTTCTTCAAACACAGGATCCTGAACCATTGGGACAACCTCGACAGCAGCATTGAGCGCGGTTATGCCGGACTCAGTATCTTCTGGACCCTGGAAGACCCGCAGACCAGAAGGAACAGCGACCTGTGGAAACCCAAGCCCATCAACACCGAACTCATCAAGGCCTACGCCCGTGCCAATGCCAGTATCGGCATCAACGGTACGGTGCTCAACAACGTGAACGCCTCGCCTAAGATGCTTTCGGCCATCTACCTCGACAAGGTGAAGGAGATAGCCGATATCCTGAGACCCTACGGCATCAAGGTCTACCTGTCGGTGAACTTCGCCTCGCCCATGACTATTCCGGCCAAGGGCTTCAACGGGGGGAAGCCCGTAAAGACTGCCGACCCGCTGAATGCACAGGTCAAGGCATGGTGGAAGGCGAAGGCCAAGGAGATCTACCAGTTGATTCCCGACTTTGGCGGTTTTCTGGTGAAAGCCAACAGCGAGGGACAGCCTGGTCCTTTCGACTACCAACGTACACATGCCGACGGTGCCAACACGCTGGCCGATGCCGTGAAACCCTATGGCGGCATCATCATGTGGCGCAGCTTCGTGTATGGCGCAGCCCATAAGGGAGAAGACCGTGTGAAACAGGCCGTCTCGGAATTCAAGGACCTCGACGGCAAGTTCCGCGATAACGTCATCCTACAGTCGAAGAACGGGCCGCTTGACTTCCAGCCCCGTGAGCCTTATGCTCCCATCTTCGACAACATCCATCAGACGCAACAGATGGCAGAGTTGCAGATCACCCAGGAGTATCTGGGGCAGTCGCGCCATCTGGTCTATCTGGCTCCGATGTGGCGTGAGTTCTTCGGCTTCGTGGCTCCCGAACGACTTGTGGGTATTGCCGGCGTAGCCAATATCGGTCTCGACAAGAACTGGTGCGGTCATCACTTCTCTCAGGCTAACTGGTACGCCTTCGGACGTCTCGCCTGGAACCCTATGCTCACCTCAGAGACCATCGCCGAGGAATGGCTGAAAGCAACATTCAACACCTCATACGACGAGGCAATGAAGTCGATGATGCTCCGCTCGCGTGAGGCCTGTGTCGATTACATGATGCCATTGGGCCTCCACCATATCTTCGCCTTCGACGAGCACTATGGTCCAGAGCCCGACGGTTTCATCCCCCACTACCCCATCGAGTGGTGTCCCGTGTACTACCATCGTGCCGACTCCCTCGGCATCGGCTTCGACCGCACACATACCGGCTCTGACGCCACCTCACAGTACCGTGAGCCTTATTGCTCACTCTACGACAACGTCAACACCTGCCCCGAACGCTATCTGCTCTGGTTCCATCGTGTGCCCTGGACCTACCGTACCAAGAGCGGCAGGACCATCTACGAAGAGATGACATTCCGCTATGACCGTGGTGTGAAGGAAGTGGAAGATTTCTGCCGTATCTGGCAGGAGGCCAAGCCCGCCATCGACGAACAGCGCTGGCAGGAGGTAGACAAGCGTATGCAGCATCAGTTGGAGAATGCCAAGGAGTGGCGGAAAGTCTGCCTGGACTATTTCGGAACGTTCGTGAAATGAAGATTGTCGTATCCCTTGAGATCGAGAGTGTGTGCCCCACCTTTGTGGGAGCTGCTGTCGAGGCACAGGTCACAAACAGTTCCTACAGCGAAGCCCTGTGGGATGAGATTCATGCCCTTGAGGACAAATACCGTCAGGAGCTGACGACGGAAAGCCTGAAACAGCTACCCGGCATCGCTGCCACCCGTAGTGTCTACAAGGCCTGCGGCAAAGACCCTTCCCGCTACCGTCCGGCCAGCGAACAGCTCATCCGCCGGATGCTGCAAGGTAAGGAACTCTACCAGATCGACACCCTCGTAGACCTTGTGAACCTCGCCTCCATCGCTTTCGGATACAGTATCGGAGGCTTTGATGCAGACAAGTTCGTGGGCGACACGCTCACACTGGGTGTTGGTCGTGAGGGAGAACCTTACGAGGGAATCGGCAGAGGGCCCATCAACATCGCAGGCCTGCCCGTATACCGCGATGCAGAAGGCGGTGTAGGTACCCCTACCAGTGACCACGAACGTACGAAGATGACACTCGGCACCACCCATCTCGTGGTGCTCATCAACGGCTATGACGGCAATGAGGAGCGTGTCATCGCCAATGCCAAATTCATTCAGGAACTACTTCGGAAATACTGTCAGAGCGATGGCGGCAGCGTCACCGTTTACCGCTAGACGATAATCTCGCCGGAACCGAGACATCGATGATGGTTCTCGTCGTAGATGACGCAGAATTGTCCTGGTGCCACCCCGTGGATCCTCTCCTTGGAATGTACGATAAATTCGCCATCACCCGTCCACTCTAAAGTAGCAGGATGATACTCTGGCGTATGACGGATCTTGAAGGTCACCTCACAAGGTGTCAGACACTTTGTGAGATAATGGAAGCCATACACAGGGAAGTCCTGCTTGTAGGCCGTCTCAGGGTCGTAGCCGTGCGACACGTAAAGAATATTCTTCGCTATATCCTTCTTCACCACGAACCAGGGACCACCCCCGAAGCCCATACCCTTGCGCTGTCCGATGGTATGGAACCACAGGCCCTTGTGCTCACCGATGCGACGACCGGTCTCCAACTCTATCACATCGCCTGGCTGTTCACCTAAATAACGCCGGATATAGTCATTGTAATTGATCTTCCCCAGGAAACAGATGCCCTGCGAGTCCTTCCGTCTGGCATTCACCAGATGTTCACGCTCGGCAATCTCACGCACCTCGTCCTTCATATAATGGCCAATGGGGAAAAGCGCCTTCTTCAGCTGCCAGTCGTAGATCTGCGCCAGAAAGTCGGTCTGGTCCTTCACAGGGTCAGGACTCGTACAGAGCCACTTCAGTCCCTCACCGTCGATCTCCGTCTGGGCATAATGGCCTGTGGCGATGAGATCATAGTCGTGACCACGCTTCTCGTGGAAGGCGCCGAACTTAACAAGACGATTACACATCACGTCGGGATTAGGGGTCAGACCTGCACGCACCTTGTCCATCGTGTACTTCGTCACCTGATCCCAATACGCCTGGTGGCAGTCGACGACCTCCAGTCGGCAGCCGTACTTATGGGCCACAGCCGTCGCCATTTCGAGATCCTCCTCTGAAGAGCAGTCCCATTCCTCCTCTTCCTCAGGACCAATCTTGATATAAAAGCAGTCGGGATGCAGGCCGAGGCGTGCCAATTCGTACACTACGACACTGCTATCCACACCACCCGACAGCAACACAGCTATCCGCTTATTCTCAATATCTTCTCTCACGCTATCACAATATCATCCGGCAACAGATATATAATTCTGTACGCACGAATCCTTAATTACATTTCCTTTTCGGGTGCAAAGATAATCATTTAATTCGTAAATCATGTTAAAAAGCGTAATTATTTCATTGACATTTCAAAGATTGTTCTTACCTTTGCGATATCAAATTGATATCATTTTAAAACTTAATCATTATGGAGAATAAAGAATTTGCATTCAAAGGAATGGTGATGAACGGCTTCCTGATGCTGTTTGTCAATTTTATCGTTCTGGTCTTGTCGATTGTCGGCATTGTGTATGGAATCATCCAGCTTGATGCCACCAACGGTGCTTGTGGCGGCTGGCTCCTTGGCGGGAGCATCCTGCTGCTGATCATCAATATCATCATGTGGTGCGGACTGATGATGCTCGAGCCCAATGAAGCCAAGGTGACCACATGGTTCGGCAAGTACAGCGGCACATTCAACAAGACTGGTTTCTTCTGGATCAATCCCTTCTACGGCACGAAGAAGGTATTACTGCGTGCCCGTAACCTCGACGCCGAGCCCATCAAGGTGAACGACAAGACGGGTAATCCCGTGATGATCGGTCTGGTGCTCGTGTGGAAACTGAAGGACACGTACAAGGCCCTCTTCGAGGTGGACTCGCAGACGATGGCTGCCACCCCCAATACCGTCGGCTCAGACACCAAGGGACTGATGAACGCCCTCGAGAACTTCGTCCGTGTGCAGAGCGACGCTGCCCTCCGTCAGGTGGCTGGGCAATATGCCTACGACGATGAGGACACGAAGGCAGGAGAGCCCACATTGCGCTCCAGTGCCGACGAGATCAACGAGCAGTTGGAGCAGAAGCTCGACGAGCGTCTGGCCTTGGCTGGCATCGAGGTCGTAGAGGCCCGCATCAATTATCTGGCCTACGCTCCTGAGATTGCAGCCGTCATGCTGCGCCGTCAGCAGGCATCGGCCATCATCACGGCCCGTGAGAAGATCGTGGAGGGTGCTGTCTCGATGGTGAAGATGGCCCTCGACAAACTCTCAAAGGACAATATCGTGGATCTCGACGATGACAAGAAGGCTGCGATGGTCAGCAACCTGCTCGTTGTGCTCTGTGGCGACGACTCCGCTCAGCCCGTGGTAAACACAGGAACGCTGAACCATTAATCTATGGCAGAGAAGAACACCAAGAGCTTTATCCTCCGCGTCGACGCTGAGACAATGAACGCTATTGAGGCCTGGGCTGCGGATGAGTTCCGCAGCACCAACGGCCAGCTGCAGTGGATCATCACCGAGGCCCTGCGCAAAGCCAAGCGGCTGCCCAAGAAGAAACGTCAAACCCCAAACGAAGAAGATAATCAATGAACAGCCATCCGCAAGCTCCCACCCATGTAATCATAAAACAAGAAAAAAATGGAACAGAATAATTCTTTTGATTTGAAGTCTGTCAAGGTGCATCGCACCACAGAAGGAACCATCTTTGAGATAGCCTTTGTCATCATTGCGATTATCGTCTGGGGCATCATCATCTGGATGATCCATCGTGCACCAGACATCGTGCCTACCCATTTTGATGCTTCTGGTAAGCCGAATGCCTACGGCTCACCAACAGGACTACTTATTCCCTGCATCATCTTGACAATAGGAGCCGTCGTATGTATGGTATGCGCCTATTTCCCACGACACATCAATATGCCCTTCGAAATCAGGAATATCCGTCAGGTAGAACTTACCATCCGGCTACTTCGGGTGATGGGCATCACATTCCTTTTAACACCTCTGGCAGTTGCCTATAATACTCTACTTGGTATGAATTCACCGTCTGTCATTCCCATCCTGGCAGTCGTCGGCCTCTTCCCCATAGAAACCGTCTTGTTCTCAATTATCATCTACAAATCAAAATAACATGGTAGAATTACGAAACGACCAGCTCTCCGTCGTCGTATCGGAGAAAGGAGCCGAGCTCCAGAGCATCAAGGATGCCAGTGGTAAGGAATATCTGTGGCAGGGCGATCCCAAATTTTGGCCTCGCCGCTCGCCCATCCTCTTCCCCATCGTGTGCAGCGTCAACGACGAGACCTATCGTGTCGACGGGCAGGAATATCATCTGCCCCGCCACGGTTTTGCCCGCGATGCCAAGTTTACGCTCATCGCCCATAATGAGCGCAAGGTGACCTTCGCCCTCGAATCGTCGGAAGAGACCAAGAAGGTTTATCCCTACGACTTCACCCTCAGCGTCAGCTACGCGCTTGATAATAATATAATAGGTGTCATCTGGCACGTCCACAACACTGACCAGCGAGAGATACACTTCCAGATTGGCGGCCACCCCGCCTTCAACGTGCCTGGCATGAAGGCCGGCGAGAACCAGTACGGCCGTATCCGCCTCGACAACGAGGAGCCGATGGACGCACTCCACAGCTACGGCGACGGCTCGCACGAGATGGACGAGGTGCCCTTCATCGAGGCCGAAGACGGCATCATGGAATTCTCCGACAACACTTGGCGCAACGACTCCATCAAGGTCCATAAGTGCCAGCTGCACCGTGCCGAACTGTTGGGGACCGATGGCGAGCCTGAGGTGACGGTCACCTTCCGCACGCCAGTCATCGCCTTCTGGAGTCCTTATGGCAAGCAGGCCCCCTTTGTCTGCATCGAGCCTTGGTACGGCATCGGCGACCCGCGCGGTTTCAAGGGCGAGTTCAAGGACAAGCCGTTGATGAACCACCTGCAGCCTGGTGCCTCCTTCATGTCGCGCTACGAAATCCGGATCGGCTGACTGCAGAATTCACGGAAGGTGCTTGTAAAAGGTTCGGAAGTGCCGTTGTAAATGGCAGAAAGGTGCCTTGTAAAGTTAAAACAACGACAACGTTTGTTAAAACAAAGACAATGTCCGATAAAACAAAGGCGATGTCTGATAAAACAAAGGCATCGTTTTAACCTTTTCAACACATGAAGATGGCTTTAAAGGCATCCCGCGAGGGGTGCCTTTATAATTAATATGGTGTTAAACTTGCACGTTTCGGATATTCTTAGTACCTTTGCGCCCGAAAAAATGAAACGAGCCTGAAAATGAGCAAGAAAATAGGATACGCATGCATGGCCCTGATGCTGACGATGAACACAGCGGCCTTGGCCGACGAAGAAACCGGCAACAGCGGCGACCATCTGATTATCAATGAGTTGATGCAGTCGAACATTGATTGTTGGATGGACGACCTGAACGACTTCCCTGACTCCTGGGTGGAGCTCTACAACCCAAGCAGCGCCAACATCGACCTGAGTAACTATAGTCTCGGTGTTGTGCTCGATGCAGGAGAAGCCTGGAAGCTGCCGAGCCAGACGATTGCCCCAGGAAAGTACGTCATCGTATGCTGCGACAAGGAGTCCACCAAACTCCACACGCCTTTCCGCCTTGAATCAGGCAAGGGTTGTAACGTCTACCTGTTCCGTGACGGCCAGGTCATTGACAAAGTAGAGAACCTGGCCAAGCAGCCGGCACCGAACATCGCCTATGGCCGCCAGACCGACGGCAGCGAAGAGTGGGGCTACCAGCTGACTCCGACACCCAACAAGGCCAACAGCGGCGAGGTATGTGACGGAAACCATATCCTCGGCGAGCCTGTGTTCAGCCAGAAAGGGTTCGTCATCAATGGCTCCAAATCATTCAGACTCAAGCTCAGACTGCCCGAGGGAGCCCCCGAAGGTACGGAAATACGCTATACCACGAACGGCACAGAGCCCACCGCCAGCAGCAGCAAATGCGGCAGCTCTGGCTTCGCCATCAATAAGTCGACAACCGTTCGCGCACGACTCTTCTGCAACGGCTGGCTGTCGCCAAGGAGTACCGTCGAGTCATATATCTTCCACGACAAAGAGCTGACCATACCCGTCATCAGCATCGTCATCGACGACAAATACCTCAACGATGCGAAGATCGGCATCTTTGCCAACAATAACAACCACGACAATCCCCACGACTGGCGACGGCCCATGAACATCGAGCTCTTCGACGCCACTGACGAACCCTCACGGCTGAACCAGCTCTGCGAGACCCGCATCACAGGAGGATGGTCGAGAGACGCCTCGCGCAAATCGATGGCCGTCTATGCCCACAAGCGCTTCGGCACCAAGAAACTCGATTATGAGTTCTTCCCAGACCAGCGACCGGGAGTGACGGATTTCAAGTCGGTTGTGCTCCGCAATGCCGGCAACGACCGCGACGGCATTTACATGCGCGACGCCATCTGCCAGCGCACGATGGCCGAACACACCGACATCGACTGGCAGGCCTGGCGCCCCGCCGTCATCTACATCAACGGCGCCTACCACTGCATCCTCAACATCCGTGAGCGCGGCAACGAGAACAACATTGCCACCAACTACGGTCTGGAAGATATCGACCTCATCGAGAACGGCGAACTGAAAGAAGGCACAAGTGACTTTTACGACGCCTTCACCGAATTCTACCAGGAGAAAGGTCACACGCTCGAAGAGTATGCCAAATGGATCGATGTGGACGAATACATCAACGTGATGGCGATGAACCTCTACTTCTGTAACTTAGACTTTCCGGGCAACAACAACGTCATGTGGCGTCCAAGAACAGAGGACGGCCGTTGGCGCTGGATTGTCAAAGACGTAGATTATGCCCTGGGACTCTATAACCACGCAGCAAGCCATAACATCCTCAAACAATATTACAACCCCACAAGCAAAGAGTACAACGACATCAGTTTCTCCATCACGGAACCGGCTACACGTCTCTTCCGCAACATGATGGAGGATCCCGACTTCCGGCGCGAGATGATCGACAGACTCAGCATCTACATGGGCGACTTCCTGAACGAGAAGGGCGTGCGTGCCATTTGGGATCCCATGTACAACCTGCTTATGGGCGAATGGAAACGCCATCGCGACGCCGTGTACAACAACCCATGGTGGCCGAACTATGATGACGAACTGCGCAGTTCACGTAACTGGCTTTCCCAGCGCACAGCAGAGATGTACAAGCACATCGGAAGCCAGTTCAATCTCGGATCGCCCATTCCTCTGACCATTAACGTCGAGAATAGTGAAGAAGACCTTGTCGGACTGACCTTCAACGACGTCCCCCTCACAAAGAATTCATTTGATGGCAAATTCTATTTCACTCGCGCTATCCGTCTTGAGAACAACAACGACGAACGGCCCATCACAGGATGGCGTATCGCAGAAACAAAGAGTGGTTCTACCACAACCCGTGAGATCTCTGGCAGTACGCTCTCATTAGAGATGCCCGCTTGTAGTAAACTGGCCATCACCGCCATCGTTGGCACCCCCGATGGCATCGGCACCATCACTACCCTCCCCGACCTCAGTCAAGGCAATGTCTACGACCTCAACGGTCGGATCATCCGTCAGGGCACAACATCACTTGAGGGACTTCCTCACGGGATATACATCGTCAACAGGAGGAAGGTCATCAAGTAAGCATTGTGTTAATATAACAAAAATTAGTATATATAGTATTAAAAGAGGTATTGCACCTGTTTAGGTTTTAAATTAATTTAACTATCTTTGCACCCTCAAACGTAAGGCATGACACGAAATCTACTTATAAGATTGTTCACAGTGACGGTGGTCTTGAGTACCATCAGCACTGTTTCCGCACAAAATCCTAAACTCGTTATCAACGAGCTCATGCAGTCGAATGTCGACTTGATTATGGATGATCTCAATGAATTCCCTGATTCCTGGGTGGAGGTCTACAACGCCGGTCGTGAAACCGTTGATCTCGCGAACTACAAGATCGGCATTACTCCCGATCCCAATGATGCATGGCAGCTCCCTAAAATGACGATACCATCCGGAGGCCATCAGATTATCTATTGCGACAAAGAGGCTGATGATCTGCATACCCATTTCCGTCTGGACTCGGGCAAGGATTGTGAAGTCTATTTTTTCTCGGGAGACACGCTTGTCGACTATATAGGTGGCATGGGGAAGCAGCCTGCTCCAAACATTGCCTATGGTCGTCAGACCGACGGGGCAGATATCTGGGGATATCAGTTATTGCCCACACCAGGAGAATCGAATATAGGGCAGATCTGCGACAGAGACCATATTCTCGGAGAGCCTATTTTCAGCGAACCCGGATCCGTCAGGACAGACGCCCGTACCATCGTTCTGGAGCTATCAATGCCTGAAGGGAGTCCTGAAGGGGCAGCCATCTACTATACGACAAACGGAGAAGAGCCTTCCACCAACAGTCGGAAATACACCTCACCCATCAGGATTTCTTCAACCAGCGTCATTAGGGCGAAACTCATATGTAACGGATGGCTATCACCGCGTTCTACGACCCATTCCTATATTCAGTTCCCCCGTGATCTGACGTTGCCGGTCATCTCTATCGTTACCGACGACGACTACTTTAACAATGATTGGGTAGGTATTTTCCCCAACAACGAAGGCGACAACTTGAATAACCATCATAACTGGCGACGTCCCGCGAATTTTGAATACTTCGAGGGAGAAAACACGAATAGCATCATTAATCAGCTTGGTGAAACGCGTGTCGGTGGAGGCAAAAGCAGAGAGTTCTCCAGGAAAACCTTGATGATCTACGCGAACAAGCGTTTCGGTACGAAAAGGTTCTCCCATGAATTCTTCCCTGACCAAAAGCCAGGTCTCACAGAGTTCAAGTCGCTGGCACTGCGTAATGCTGGAAACGACTTCAATTCTCTCTTTATGCGTGATGCCATTGTGCAGCGCCATATGGGGATGCATACCGATATTGACTGGCAGGCCTGGCGCCCAGCCATCGTCTATATCAACGGCGAGTACTACAGCATGCTCAATATCAGGGAACGCGGAAACGAAGATAACATCTATACGAACTACGACGGTCTTGAGGACATCGATTTGATTGAAAACTGGGACGATCTGAAGGAAGGCGATGATAAGAATCTGAACAAATTCAAGAATTTCTACAACCAAGCCGGCCATACTATGGAAGAGTATGAGAAGTGGATGGATTGTAAGGAATACGCCGACTACATGATCCTGAGCCTCTACCATAACAATCTTGACTTCCCAGGTAACAACACTATTTTGTGGCGTCCTCGCACTGATGACGGCCGCTGGCGTTGGATTGCCAAAGACGTTGATTATTCATTGGGGCTTTATAACGTTCCCTACAACTACAAAATCTTCTGGTGGTTCTACAACCCCAACTACGATGACTATTGGTCGTGGGGGGCCAACGACCCAGAATATACCATGCTCTTCCGCCAGCTCATGGAGATTGATGAGTTCAAGAATATGTTCATCGAGCATTGTGCAATATACATGGGAGATTTCCTGAATGAAGCCGGCATTCACAAGGTATGGGATCCCATGTATGAGCAGATTAAGTATGAATATCCCTTCCACAGGGCTCTTATCAGCAAGAATCCCGACTACCAGAAGGAAATGGAGCATGTCAATGATTGGCTTAAGTACCGCACTGACGAGTTCTATAAGCAAATAGGCAGTTATTATAAGGTAGGGAATCCTATACCTCTTACCATTAACAATGGCCAGATCGAGAACCCATTAGAGGAGGTTCTCATCAACAACATCAGCCTGTCTGAGAAGCGTTTTAACGGAAAATTCTATCCTGACTTTAACATCAATATTGAAGCAAAAGCCATTAAAGGAAGAGAGTTGATTGGTTGGTGGATACAAGAGACGAGTGGGACATCAACTACCAGTAAAGAATATATGGGTCAACAGCTGAGTTTTAAGATGCCTGAGAAATGCGATAAACTCGTCATTGAGCCCATTTGCTATAATGTACTTGCCAATGGTATTCTGGACGTTACGCGCACCGACCAGCATCCCAATGCTGTCTATGACATGAATGGCCGTATCGTCCGTCAGGGTAGCACCTCACTTGAGGGCCTGCCTCAGGGCATCTATATCGTTGGTGGAAAGAAAGTCGTCAAGTAGACACTCATCAATAAGCTTCACGGTATTTGCTTTCCTCCTTGTCGTCCAACATGGAGAGATAGCTTTGGTAACGGCTTTGGGCTATGTAGTGGTTTTCAAGAGCCTGAAGCACGGCACAGCCAGGCTCATGGGTATGTGTACAATTTGAGAAACGGCAGTCTTTGGAGAAACGGAATATCTCACGGAAGTAGCCAGTGAGTTCTTCCGGTTCCATGTCAAAAGTGCCAAATCCTTTGATACCGGGCGTATCTATGAGCCATCCCCCATTGATTGGAATCATCTCGGAGAATGTGGTGGTGTGCTGACCCGTCTGGTGAGCATCGGAAATCTCTGCCGTACGGAGGTTGGCACCTGGCACAAGACGGTTGATAAGCGTGGACTTTCCAACACCACTGTTACCACTGAGTAATGTGATTTTGCCCTCCAAGAGCGGACGAAGGTCTTCAACGCCATCACCTGTCTCTGCAGAAATAGGACGACATTCGTAGCCTACTGTCTCATAAAGCGTGATCAGCATTTGTTGATAGTGCTGGGCATCGGCATCAAGGAGGTCGGTCTTATTGAAGACCAACACCACAGGCACCCGATAAGCCTCAGCAGAGGCGAGGAAACGATCGATGAAAGTAGTTGAGGTCTGCGGACTGGTAACAGTGACGACAAGTAAAGCCTGGTCGACGTTAGCGGCAATGATATGGCTCTGCTTGGAGAGATTGATACTCTTGCGGATAATGTAATTGCGACGATCCTCAATCTCCGTGATAAAGGCAGTTCCCTCCTGATTGGGAACGACCATCACACGGTCGCCGACAGCAACGGGGTTTGTGCTACGGATACCCCGCAGACGGAAGTTTCCTTTTACCTTACAATCAAGTAGCCGGCCATCGTCGAGACGGACGGTGTACCAGCTACCTGTATTCTTAACGACGAGTCCTTTCATCAGACCGTCATAATCTCCTTGTTTTTGGCGGCAATGAGCTCATCGATCTTCTTGATGAACTTATCGTGGATCTTCTGAAGTTCCAACTCGGCATCCTTCTCGTTATCCTCGGAAAGACCGTCTTTAATGGCCTTCTTCAGTTTCTCCTTGATGTCACCCCTCACGTTACGCACCTCTACCTTTGCCTTCTCGGCAATCTTGTTGCACTGCTTGGTAAGGTCACGACGACGCTCTTCTGTCGGGATAGGGATGTTCAGACGGATGACTTCGCCGTTGTTCTCGGGAGTAATACCCACGTCAGAGTCCATAATAGCCTTCTCAATGTTACGGATCTCCTTACGGTCCCATGGTTTAATGGCAATCGTTCGGGGATCTGGCACACTGACATTAGCAACTTGATTCAATGGAACCCTCGATCCATAGGATTCCACTCGCACGCCATCAAGAATAGCGACATTAGCACGACCGGCACGGATACGATTCAACTCTTCCTCAAGGAACATGGCAGCCATCTCCATACGCTCCTCGCTCTTTTTTAATACTTCTTTTACGTCTATCATAATCATTAAGTTTTAGCTTTCTGTTGACAAAAGTACGGAAAATCCTTGAAACTTCCAAATTTTTTGTCCATTTTGTGTTTTTTTCTCATAATATTTTGTCATTTCATCTCTTTTGCTTATCTTTGCACAACAATAACTGCCTGAAATAAATATGGACTGTTATCACCATCTCCGCATCAAGGCCGTCATCCTGTTATCAACCATAGCCACTATGGCTCATGCCCAGGCTGAGAACATGGATACCATTGCCGACACGCCTCATTTGGCCGCATACCTTGTGGCTGCTCTGATGATCAGCGTGTTCACCATGGTGTTCACAAACCGAATATTTTATTACCGACAGAAAGAAGTGACGAATCACACCAGGCAACTGAACACCCAACTAGCGCTTGTACTACGGTCGAACAGGACCGAACTATGGACCTACGACGTAAACAAGCGGATCATTCAACAGATTTCGGCGATGGAGGAAAACGGGAAAACCTATTCGCCCATTGACTTCGCACAGTTCTTCGATCACGACGACTTTAACCAGTTCCGCAAGACGGTAATTGCCGTACGCAGCGGTGAAAAGGAGGAAGAGACGATGATGGTTCATGGCAGCACACCACAGGACGGAGGCGAACCACGGCTGTTCATGATCAATGTGACGGTGCTACACCGCGACAGTCACGGCAAAGCAAAGATGTTGCTCGGTATCCAGCGCGACATCACGGAAAACGCGCGAAGAAAAGAGAAAGCCCGCAATCTGGCAATACAATTCCACACCACGTTCAACTCGTCGTTGGTCGACATGATCTATTATGATGCAGACGGTTGGCTGACGGACATCAACGAGAAAGCCTGCGAGACCTTTGGCATCAAAGACCGGGAGGAACTGATGAAACGACACGTGAATATACGGGATATACCATCATATCGGGAGCTCGACTTGGAACATTTGGATGAGACGCAGTTGTCGTCGGTGACCGACATCGACCAGGTGAAGCATAACGACGAGCGGATTCCGGAACTGACCGTCGGCGGTAAGTTCTACTACGAGGCGACTGTGAACGCTGTGCGCGACAAAGAGGGGCGGGCGTTGGGCTTCGTTGCCGCCGGGCGGAACATCACGGAGATGGTGGAAAGTCACCACCGGCAACAGGAAGACAGCGCGTTGTTGAAAAAGGCCACCAGCGACATTGAGGCCTATATCAACAACATCAACTACTCGTTGAAGGTCAGCGGCGTAAGACTCATCAACTATCACCCCGACAAGCATGAACTGGTGGTGTTCAGCGATCTGAACCAACCTCAGTACCACCTGTCACAAATTCGTTGTATCACACTTTTGGCCGAGACGGAGCGCAGGAGAGCCAGAGGGTTGTTCCTCAGGATGGACCGTCGCACCCCCGGTAACATCAACGTCACGCTACAGACACTCTTCCACGACGAAAAGGGGCGCCGCGTATTTTGGACATTCTGGATGGTGCCGGTCATGGGAAAAGACGGAGCCATCAGTCACTATTTCGGCCTGTGCCGCAACGAGACGGAGATGGTCTATACCGAGCAGATGCTCAGGAAGGAGACCAAAAAGGCGCAGGAGACAGAAGAGCTGAAGAACACTTTCCTGCTGAACATGAGCCACGAAATACGTACACCGCTGAATGCCGTGCTCGGTTTTGCAGAGCTCTTCAACGGGCCCCATGAGGAAGAGGACGAGCCTGTGTTCGCCGATGAGATCAAGCGCAACACAAACGAGCTGCTGAGACTCGTGAACGACATACTCTTCATCTCACGCCTCGATGCCAGGATGATAGAATATAATTATGTGGAAATCGACTTCTCAAAACTCTTCGACGGATTCTGCTACATGGGGTGGGACAACATCGCCCCAGGAGTAAAAGTGACGGTGGAGAATCCCTACAGCCGGCTGATGGTGAAGATCGACGAGCAACATCTGGGCACAGTGATCGGGAAATTGTGCCAACTCGCGGCCAGGATGACCACGACAGGCACCATCCGCGCCAAATACGACTATCGCCAGGGCGGACTGAACATCACTATCGAGGATACCGGCAGAGGACTCGACAAAGAGAAGCTCTCACACGTATTCGACCGCTTTGCTAACGGCAATGACAACCATCGTGAGGGCACCGGACTCGGCATGCCTATCATCAAGGAACTGGTGGAGCAGATGGGCGGAGGCATCGAAATACAGTCGGAGGAAGGTAAGGGCACGACTGTGTATGTGACCATTCCCTGCGAAATGACCGCTCTGGAGAAAGGGACTGAACACACCATCTTAACAGGACAACAGATATGAGCATAGCCATTTTACATATCAATAGCTTCGCTTTCGCCATGCCCGACGCTGTATCGATGCTGCTGATGATAATCATGGGCATAGCCTTCCTGATAGCCTGGGCTATCAACAGACTGGTGCTCATGCACATCAAAACGGGCGTGGGCAAGAGCCGCGAGATATCGGCCATCATGCAGCACACGCTGGACAGGAGTGAGAGCTATGTACTGAAACTGGATATAGCCCAACGGCATGCCATCAACGTGCATGGCCATCTGCTGCCGGAAGAAGGTATGGATTATCAGGAGAGTTTCGGACTGATACATCCCGACGACCAAAGCGCGTACAGAGCCTTCATCCTGCGCATGGTGAGCGGGGAAACGACGACCGACGAATGCGAGTTCCGCTGGGATATGAGCGGCAGCCAACGGCTCGGACAGTGGTGCTATATGCACGACCAAGGCATCGCCGAGACCGTGAAGGCAACCGGCAAGGTGACGAATATTTTCTGCACACTGACAGACCGCACGGAAGAAGTATTGCGGGAGCAGAAGGAACAGGAGATGGCCAACAAGTACAGGATGATGTTTGAGCAGTCGATCACCGGACTGGCCTTCTATGATAAAGACGGACATCTGCTCACGGCGAACAAGAAAATGAGGGACATCCTGAAATTCCAGTCGGAAGAGGATCCCTTGTTCTACAAGACGTCACTCTTCGACATGCCATCGTTCCGCAACCTACTGTATAGCCGCCACGTGGAAGACCTCTACTTCTGCACCAAGAGTATCATCATTGAGCGCGGCGTGAACTGCTACACGGAGATACGGTTGCACCCCATTTACAACGACAACGGGGAACTCCACTATATCACCTTCGCCATACGTGACGTGACTCAGGAGCGCGAACTCTACCTGCAGAACAAAAAGAACAGCCGTGACATCAAGCAAGCAAACGAGGCCATCAGGCAATATGAGAACGAGCTACAATACTTGATGGACACCTGCAACATGCGATTCTTCCGCTGCTCCAGGGCCGAACGCACCTGCACCTTCTATAAGGGAATGACCACGGAAGTGAGCAAAATGAGTTTCGACAAGTTGATAGAGCATTTCTCCGACAGTCCTTTCCGACAGGGATTGATGGAATACGACACCTATTTTAGTGTACAGCGCACCGAACTCACCAAAATGTATCCGCTCTTCCACGAGGGTGATGAGATGCAGTGGAACTATATCGACAGTGTGCCCTTCTTCAACGAGAACGGGGAGATGGAAGGCACCTATGGCATCGTGAGAAACGTAAATGACCTCGTGAAGAAACAAGAGGAACTGAAACAGGAGACGGAACGGGCCAATGACTCAGGACGACTGAAATCGGTGTTCATGGCCAATATGACCCATGAGATACGTACGCCGCTGAACTCCATCGTAGGCTTCTCAGATGTGCTGCCCATGCTCTCCACGACCGAAGAGAAGCAGGAGATCATCCGGGTGATCATGAACAACTGCGACATGCTCATGCGACTCATCAACGACATCCTGGCCATCTCGGCAGTTGATGACAGTGGCATCAAGATCATACCACGGGAAGTGGACTTCGCCAAGAGCTTCGACGATATCTGTGAGTCGTTGAAGACCCGTATCCAAGAGCCCGGTGTGACATTCATCAAAGACAATCCATACACGACATTCGTGACCCAGATCGATAACGGACGTATACAGCAGGTGATCACCAACTTTGTCACCAATGCCGTCAAATACACCCATCAGGGACACATCAAGGTGGGCTATCGCTACGAAGACCAAAGCCTGTACATCTACTGCGAGGACACTGGGGCAGGTATTCCAAAGGAGCACCAGACGAAGATCTTCGATCGCTTCGTGAAACTCAACGACTTCGTACAGGGTACCGGTCTCGGACTATCCATCTGTAAGGCCATCGCTGACGGCTGTCACGGACAGATCGGCGTGGAGTCAGAGGGCGATGGCTGCGGCTCAACCTTCTGGATGAAAGTGCCGTGTGAAGAAATTAGAAGTTAGAATGAAGAGATGAAGAAGTTAATCAATATAGTACTCCTGCTGATGCTACCGGCCGTGGCTATAGCTCAGACGGCACAGACGGTGGAGAGGGACACCATCAAGGTGTTCAACGAAGAGCATCCGCTAGTATATGAGGATGCATGGGATTTGTGGCCATACGTATTCCTGAATGAGAACGGCGAACCCGACGGGTATAATATCGACATGCTGAAGATGATCTTCAAGGAACTCGACATTCCCTATATCATCAAGCTGAAGCCTACCCTTGAAGCCCAAGCCGACCTAAAGAGCGGCAAGTCGGACCTGATGCTCCGTATGGATGCCTCGTTCTCAAGGGGTAACTCGCACTACAGCAAGAGCATCGTGCAACTGTTCACCCACAGCGTGGTCGCCCCGCAAGGTCTGCCACAGAATATCCACACGGGCAGCGACCTGAAGGGACATCTGGTGATTGTGCACGAAGGCAGTTTCAGCCACCATCTGATCGAAGAAAACAAATGGGCAGATGAGATCAAGGCCTACGACGACATGAAGGAAGCCATCCAGAAACTGCGTTCCGAAGAGGAAGGCATCATCATTTGGAACACCATGTCGCTGAAATGGCTCATGCGGAAATACAAGACCGACAATCTGGTGATCTATCCTGTAGACATCCCAGCCGGCGAATATAAGTTCATGTCAAGAAATCCCCGGCTGCTGGAGCGCATCGACAGCGTGTATACGGAGCTCAAGGCACAAGATAAGTTCGACGGTATCCGCAACAAATGGTTCTACCCCGAGCGCATCGACTCGGGCATCCCCTCGTGGGTATGGAAACTGGCTGCCATGATGGCCTGCTTCGCAGTTGCCTTCCTCGTCTACTATACCTATTACCGCGTCCGTGAGCACCAGATGACTCGGGAGATACGCCAGAGCAACGACCGGCTGTCGCTCGTGCTCAGCACCAGTCATATCGGCCTTTGGATATACCACGTACCCACCCAGACCTTCGAATGGCTCGATGAACACGGCAAGACCACGCAGACGCTCCACATGACCGAACTCGTGGGCCGCTACAGCCAAAACGACTTCAGGCAGCTGCGAGAAGGGTTGGTCGACGTGGTGCTCTGTCGTAAGGAAACGGTTACCTTCAACATCCAGGTGAAAGAGCCCAAAGACCACACCATCACCGAGCGTGATTATACCATCTATATGTCTGTGCTGCGCCGCGACAGGGCCGGAAAGCCTACCGCCATTCTCGGCACAAGGATAGATATCACAGAAGAACGTCAACGACAGTTCCTGATCCAGGATAACATGACGCGTTATCAGGCGGTCTTCAACTCGGCCATGATCGACATGGTGCTCTATGACGAACATGGGGTCATCATCGACATGAACGACAAGGCCAGCCAGTTCTTCCCAGGTGGAAAGGAGGCCATCATCCGGCAACAAATCACCATTCAGGAGGTGCTGGGTATCGGCAATTTCAATGTCGATGACTTCCAACCCATGCACATGACCCAGATTCTGGGTCCCAACGACGACCGGGCCCTTGCACGCTTCCTGAACAAGAGGATGTACTATGAGTTGAAACTCGTGCCTGTACACGATAGTGAAGGCCATCTGCTGAATATCTTCGGTACGGGCCGCAACGTGACGGAAAATGCACGGTCGTACCAGATACTTCAACAGAATATCCATAAGCTGCAGCAGAGCAGCGATGAGGTCAACCAGTATATCCGTAACATCAACTACGTGCTGCATGTCGGGGGCATCCGCATGACTCGATACAATCCTGAGACGCAGATACTCTCCGTCTACAGGGACACGAACACCGTGGAATACACCCTGACACAGGCACGGGCCTTCAACTACGTCGACGACGATTCCAAGCGGCGGGCATTCTTCATTCAGAAAAACATGGACGGCCTGACCGACAAGCCCATCCATGCCGATATCAAGACCACGTTACGCACCCATGGCGGCAAGCGGCTTTATCTGCAGTTCCACTTTATCCCCGTCCACGACAAGCGAGGTCAGGTGATAGACTACATCGGCATGTGCCGTGACATCAGCGAGATCAAGGACCTCGAAGAGAAGCTGGCAGCCGAGACACTCCGTGCCCAGGAGGTGGAGGTGGTGAAGAATGCCTTCCTCCATAATATGAGTTTCGAGATACGTACACCACTCAACACCGTGGTGGGCTTTGCAGAACTTTTCCAGATGGAGCACTCTGCCGACGACGAGGTGGTGTTCATCAATGAGATCAAGGAGAATTCCGCCAAGCTGCTGAAACTCATCAACGATATCCTGTTCCTCTCGCGACTAGATGCGGAGATGATTGAGTTCAATACCCGTCCGACCGACTTTACCATGATGGCTGTCCAGCGATGTGAGGCTATCTGGTCCAATAATCAGGTACCGGGCGTAAACTATACCGTGAGCAGTTCCTTCAGAAAACTGATGCTCGACATCGACAGTTCCAATATCGGCATCATCCTCGACAAGATTGTCACCAATGCAGTTCAATACACTGACAAGGGTTCAGTCCTCGTGCATTACGACTATCTGGGCGACCGCCTGATTGTAGCCGTAGAGGATACGGGGCATGGCATCCCGGAATCGTCCCTCGAACATATCTTTGAACGCTTCGTGACAGGAGCCAACCACGGAGCGGGATTGGGGTTGAGCATCTGTCAGGAGCTGATCAAGCGGATGCAAGGTACCATCAACCTCAAGTCCACTGAGGGAAAGGGCACGACCGTATGGTTCTCTGTTCCCTGTAAAGCGTTGGAAATAGAACGAACATAACTTACACAAGATGAAAATGACGACCAGAATCAGATATGCCCTACTCCTTCCGAGCCTGCTGACACAGCTCTGTGTGACTGCCGCCAGAGCTCAGGCGCCCTATAATCTGGACTACAGCGAGGATAACCCCGTCATCATCGTATGCGACTGGGACTTTCCCCCTTACGAGTTCAGTAACAACAACGGAGAGCCTGACGGCTATAACATCGAGTTGTTACAGACGATCTTCAACAAACTCGACATCCCCTGCAAGTTCTTGTTGAAAGAGTGGAACGATGCCACCCATGCCTTTGAGCGCCGCGAGGCCGACCTTATTATCGACCCCAGCTACCACTATCATGTGCGGCCTTATATCCGCTCAGCTAACATCCTTAATTATTATAAAGTGAAACTGGTGCTGGGACAACACGCCCGCCACATCACCAAACTTGCAGACTTTACCGAATCCGACACCCTGATCCTCAAGGAGAACGACTATGCGGCCAACCGTATCGTCGAGGAGCGTCAGCTTCAGATCCCCATCGAATACCACTCGCCCAAAGATGCCCTTGCTGGAATCAGCGACGGTCGCTACAACTACTTCATCTGGGGCGAGGGCCCTCTGATGTGGAAGAAGAAAGAGCTGGCCATCGACAGTCTGACCACTGTCGATATTGACATTCCCGATGGTGAGATCCGCATCGTAGGCTATGACAAGGAACTCATCGATTTCGTCGATGATGAGATGGCCCGTATGGAGCAGAGCGGTGAACTGCAGCAAATGCATGACAAGTGGTTCCACCCCGAGCGCATCCACGACAACACGTCGCCTATTGCACTCTTTGTGCTGGCCGGTGCTGTCATTGCCGTGATTATCGCCTTGCTGCTCAGCCGTCTGGTCAAATCAAGAGTACAGGTAGCTGTTAATCGCTCTGCCGACTTGAACAACATGATGCAGCAGGCCTTGAAGATGGGTCATTACTATGTGGGCAACCTTGACCTCAAAACCCATCTCTGCACCAATGTCCACGGCAACCTGCTTCCTGAGAAGGGTCTCAAGCAGGAGCACCTCTTGGACAACATACACCCCGACGACCGTGAGCCTCTGGTGTCCAGTATCAAGAGCCTGATGAATGGCGAGAAGCGACAAGCCACCCACACCTGGCGTCTGAACTTCGGCACTCCCACACAACCCGACTGGCACTGGCTGCAGGGAACCCTTGCGATGGAGACGACAGGGCATGGCAAAAAGCCCTCCAACGTGGTGGAAACGTTGAAAGACATCACGCAGCAGATGAACGAAGAGCGTATCAACAGCGAGTTGAGTTCCAAATACATGAAGATCTTCGAGACCAACATCGTGGCCATGGCGTTCTACGACAAAGACGGCTACTTACTTGACCTCAACGAGAACATGCGTCTTATCACAGGCACCGACAAGAACGGCAGAAGCACCCTCCAAGACCTGAGTCTCTTCGAGGTTCCCCTCATGAAGGGCCAGTATGAGAAAGGTTCCCGTGATTTCTTCCACAGTTGCCAGCACACCTACTATCCTGATAAGGGAATTGACTGCTACCTTGAGATCCATATCTCACCTGTGATCGACAGCCAAGGCGCGCTGCTTTATTATGTCGTCACGAGCCGTGATGTCACAGAGGAACGCCGTATTTATCTCGAGCAGCACCGCCACAACGAGGAGATGCAGAAGACTAACGATGCCATCAACCAGTATGAGTCACAGCTGCAGTACCTGCTGGAGAAGAGCGACATGTTCGTCTGGAAGTTCGACCTCATCACCCGCCAAATCCAATTCTCCCGTTCGCTGCGCAAACCGGGCTATGCCATGAGCCGCGACGAGTATGTACAAAACCTATACGAAGACGAGCGCGAAGAGGCCAACGAGAAACTCATCGGCATGATCCAGCGCGGCGAGGACTTCAACGCCATCTTCCACTTCACCTGGCTGCCCTCGAACCCACAGCCCTGCTGGTATGTGCTCAGCGGCGTGCCCGAGCGTCTGCCCAACGGCAAGATTACCTACTACTACGGTGTGGCTCGTGACGTGACGACGCTCATGGAAGCACAGCAGAAGCTGAAACAGGAGACGAGCCGTGCCGAGGACTCCGGTCGCATGAAGAGCGCCTTCCTGGCTAACATGACTCACGAGATACGCACCCCGCTCAACGCCATTGTTGGCTTCAGCGACCTACTGCCCATGATTGATACGCAGGAGGAGCGCATGGAATTTATCCGCATCATCCGCAACAACTGCGACATGCTCATGCGCCTTATCAACGATATCCTCGAGGCCTCGTCGATGGGACAGGCTCTGGCCATCAAACCCGAAAAGGTTGACTTCGCCCAGGCGTTCGACGACATCTGTCAGACGCTTGCCCAGCGCGTGCAGGAGCCAGGCGTGGAATTCATCAAGGACAATCCTTATGGACACTGCGTCACAGTGCTCGACAAGGGGCGCGTACAGCAGGTGCTCACCAACTTTGTCACCAACGCCGTGAAATATACCCACGAGGGATATATCAAAGTGGGTTACCATTGGGACCGACGCCTCACCCACGACGGGAGCAGTACGACCGACGGTCTGGTATTCTACTGTTTGGACACGGGTGCCGGCATTCCGAAGGAGAAACAGGCCAGCGTGTTCGAGCGCTTCGTCAAGCTGAACGACTTCGTCCAGGGCACGGGTCTCGGACTCTCCATCTGTCAGAACATCGCTGAGCGCTGCAACGGACACATCGGTGTCACTTCCGAGGGTGAAGGCCACGGCTCAACATTCTGGCTCTGGATGCCATGCCCAAAGGGAATGGATAATTGATAACGAATAATTGATAATCAGGAGATGCAAATCAGTAAATATCTGCTGGCCAACGAGCGCGATGCCCTGTGGGGACTGACGGTCAGCACCATCGGCTTCGAGCACATCCACCCGGGTGACCCCTACCCCACCAAGGGTCATGCCGACGGCTATTACTTCGACGTACAGAAAGGCCGCACGCTCAATGAGTACCAGCTGCTCTACAATCCGGAGGGTGAGGGGATATTTGAAAGTTCCAGCTGTCCTCCCGTGAAAATCAAGGCTGGCGACATGTTCCTGCTCTTCCCCGGCGAGTGGCACACCTACCATCCCGACCCCAAGAAGGGCTGGAAGAGCTACTGGATCGGCTTCAAGGGCAGGAATATGGACGACCGCGTGAAAGCGGGCTTCCTCTCGACGGCGAAACCCATCTACCACATAGGCTACTCGTTTGTGATTGAGGGCCTCTACAAACGGGCTTACGAAGCAGCCCTCGAGGAGGCCGCCTATTCCCAGCAGTTGATGGCGGGCATTGTGAACAACCTCATCGGCATGATGTATTCACTGGAAAGAAACATAGTTCTGGGAAAGAACCAGCAGCACGTCGACATGATTAACCGCGCCCGTCTGCGCATCCGTGAGTCGCTCGAGTCACCGCTCTCCATCCAGCAGGTAGCCGAAGAGTTGGGCGTCAGCTACAGTAATTTCCGCAAGTTGTTCAAGGAATTCACAGGTCTGTCACCATCCACCTACCAACAGGACCTCCGGCTGCAGCGAGCCAAGGAGATGCTCACCACCACCGACTACAGCATCAAGGAGATTGCCTACCGGCTCAACTTCGAGAGTCCCGACTACTTCTCCTCAAAGTTCAAGGCCAAGATGGGCTGCAAGCCCAGCGAGGTAAGATAGAAAAAAGGCATCCGCTCTGGATGCCTTTTTCTGTAAGCCGTATACTATAAGCTGTAAGCCGCAAACCCTAGAACAACAGCGTTCGCTCCAACCAGTATATGAGGATACCGACAAGATAACCAGAGAAGGCTACCCATGTGATTTTCTTCATGTACCAACCGAAGGAGATCTTCTCCAGTCCCATGACAACGACACCTGCAGCAGAGCCGATGATCAGCATCGAGCCACCGACACCTGCACAGTAGGCCAGAAGCTGCCAGAAGACACCGTCTACGGCAAGGTCTCCCGCTGCCTGTACAGGATACATACCCATACAGCCGGCTACGAGAGGCACGTTGTCGACGATGGACGAGAGCACACCGATGATGCCCGTCACGAGGTAGTGGTTGCCCTCGAAGGTGGCGTCAAGCGTCTTTCCGAGCATGGCAAGCACACCCACTTCCTGCAGCACGGCAACGGCCATCAGGATACCGAGGAAGAACATGATGGTGGAAAGGTCTATACGCGACAACAGGTCGGTGACGCGCTTGGCCATCGTATCGTCCTCAGCGGTATTGTAATGGAAGATCTCTGTGACAGTCCAGAGCACACCAAGCACGAGCAGGATGCCCATAAACGGCGGCAGGTGGGTGATGGTCTTGAAGATCGGCACGAAACAGAGGCCTCCCACGCCGAGCCAGAAGATGATGTCGCGCTGGGCCTTGGTGAACTGGCTCACTTCTGCCTTTGGCAGGTTCATGGCCTTGTCAAACTTGCCCTTGAGCTGGTATTGCAGGATAAACGCCGGCACAAGCATGGAGATGAGCGAGGGTATGAAGATCTCGGTGATGACGCCCTGCGTGGTGATGACACCCTTGATCCACAGCATGATCGTCGTAACGTCACCGATGGGCGAGAAGGCGCCACCGCTGTTGGCCGAGATAACCACAAGTGCTGCATAGATCAAACGGTCGCCACGACTCTGGACGAGTTTGCGCAGTACCATGATCATCACAATGGACGTAGTAAGGTTGTCGAGGATGGCCGACAGGAAGAAGGTCATGAAGGCCACACGCCACATGAGCTTGCGCTTGGAGCGCGTCTTGATCGTGTCGCGCACGAAATTGAAACCGCCGTTGGAGTCGACAATCTCAACAATGGTCATGGCACCCATCAGGAAGAAGAGTGTGCCGGCAGCATCACCCAGATGATGCTCAATGACCTCGGCAATGTGATGAACGACATTCCCCTCAGCGACAGCAGGATAATAAGCTGCAGGGCCAAGCATCAGCAGGGTCCAGCAGAACACACACATCAGCAGGGCAATGGCTGCCTTGTTGACTCTTGTCAGACCTTCAAGGGCTATGCAGAGATAACCGATACAGAAGACGATGACAATAGTAATTGTTAATGTAGACATTTTTAAAAACTTAGTTATAAATTGTTCGTAATCTGCCTGCAAAGATAACAAAAAAAAGAGAATGGAGAAAGTCAAATGATGAAAAAAACAGGGGTTATCAAAAATTATAGACTAAAAATCAAATAATCGTGTGCGAAACACAATTTTCAACGTACCTTTGCAGCAATTGTAACAGTCACAGCTAACTAAATCAAAACTAACACTGATATGGAACAACAGACATATTTCTTCGCCGTCGACCTGGGAGCCACCAGCGGCAGGACAATCGTCGGCACCATCAACGAGGGAAAGTTCAGTCTGGAGGAGGTCACCCGCTTCCCCAACAACCTCATTGAGCAGGGTGGGCACTACTATTGGGACATCTACGCCCTCTACTTTGAGATCATCCGAGGCCTGAAGGAGGTGGCGCAGCGAGGACTGAAGATCACCTCGATAGGTATCGACACCTGGGGCGTCGACTTCGTGATGATCGGTGACGACGGCGCTATATTAAGGAATCCGCGCGCGTATCGCGATCCTATTACATTTGATGCAATGGACGACTACCTGAAGCACGTCGTCTCCCGCAAGGAGGTGTACGACGTGACGGGCATCCAGTTCCTCAACTTCAACTCCATCTTCCAGCTCTACGCCATGAAGCGCGAGGGCAATTCGGCCTTCCGCAACGCCAGCAAGATCCTGTTCGTGCCCGATGCCCTGAGCTGGATGCTCACAGGCAACGAGGTATGCGAATACACTATCGCCTCGACATCCCAGCTGCTCGATCCCCGCACCAAGCAGCTCGACGAGCGTCTGCTGGCCTCGATAGGACTTACGCGCTCCAAATTCGGTCGGATGGTACAGCCCGACACCGTCATCGGCGTGCTGACCGACGAGGTGCAGCGCCTGACGGGTCTCGGCCCCGTGCCCGTGATAGCCGTCGCTGGCCACGATACGGGTTCGGCTGTGGCTGCCGTGCCTGCGAAGGACGAGCAGTTCGCCTATCTCTCCAGCGGCACATGGAGCCTCATGGGCATTGAGACGAAGGATGCCATCATCAGCGACCTCAGCTATGAGCGCAACTTCACCAACGAGGGCGGCATCGAGGGCACGACGCGCTTCCTGAAGAACATCTGCGGCATGTGGCTCTATGAGCGCTGCCGTCTGGAGTGGCCCGAGGAGGTGCGCAAGCTCAGCCATCCCGAGCTTCAGGGACAGGCCATGACGGTAGAGCCCTTCCGCTCGCTCATCAATCCCGACGACCAGCTGTTTGCCGCTCCGGCAAGCATGATCGGCGCCATTCAGCAGTACTGCCGCCAGACCAATCAGCCGGTGCCAGAGACACCTGCAGAGATCTGCCGCTGCATCTTCGACTCGCTGGCCCTGCGCTACCGTCAGGTGTTCCAGTGGATGCAGGAGTTCGCTCCGTTCAAGCTTGAGACGCTCCACATCATCGGCGGCGGTTCGCTGAACAAATACCTGAACCAGTTCACGGCCAACGCCACGGGAGCCACCGTATTGGCTGGCCCTCAGGAGGGCACCGCCATCGGCAACATCATGCTCCAAGCCAAGGCTGCCGGTCTCGTCAGCGACATCTGGGGCATGCGCGGCATCATTGCCAACAGCATCGACCTCGTGCGCTACGAGCCTCAGGACAAAGCCATGTGGGATGCTGCCTACGACAAGTATCTTAATATCACTAACAAATAAATAAAGACAAATGAAAGCAAATCTGATTGAACAGGCTTATGCCGTAGCCAAAGAGCGCTACGCAGCCATTGGCGTCGACACCGACGCAGTACTTGACCAGCTCCAGAAGCAGCAGCTCTCACTGCACTGCTGGCAGACCGACGACGTGGTCGGCTTCGAGCGCAACGATGCCCTCTCTGGCGGTATCCAGACCACAGGCAACTATCCCGGTCGTGCCCGCACCATCGACGAGGTGCGTCAGGACATCGAGTTCGTGAAGACACTTCTCGGCGGCAACCACCGTCTGAACCTCCACGAGATCTACGGTGACTTCGGCGGACAGTTCGTTGACCGCGACCAGGTGGAAGTGAAGCACTTCCAGAGCTGGATCGACTGGGCCAAGGAGAACAACATGAAGCTCGACTTCAACTCCACCTCGTTCTCTCACCCGAAGAGCGGCGACCTCACGCTGTCGAACCCCGACAAGGGGATCCGCGACTTCTGGATTGAGCACACCAAGCGCTGCCGCCGCATCGCCGACGCTATGGGTAAGGCTCAGAACGACCCCTGCATCATGAACATCTGGGTGCACGACGGCATGAAGGACATCCCCGTACAGCGCAAGAAGTATCGTGAGATCCTCGCTGCCTCGCTCGATGAGATCATGGAAGAGAAGCTCGACGGCGTGAAGAACTGCTTCGAGGCCAAGCTCTTCGGTATCGGACTGGAGTCATACACCGTTGGTTCACACGACTTCTACACCGCCTACTGCTCTACCCGTAAGCAGATGTACACCCTCGACACCGGCCACTACGAGCCCACCGAGAACGTCAGCGACTTCGTTTCCACCCTGCTGATGTACGTGCCCGAGCTGATGCTCCACGTGAGCCGCCCCGTGCGCTGGGACTCCGACCACGTGACCATCATGAACGACCAGACGCTCGACCTCTTCAAGGAGCTCGTCCGCAGCGACGCCCTCGACCGTGCACACGTCGGTCTCGACTACTTCGATGCCTCCATCAACCGCATCGGTGCCTACATCATCGGTTCGCGCGCCACACAGAAGTGCATCCTTCAGGCCCTGCTCGAGCCGAAGCAGAAGCTGCGCGAGTATGAGGACAACGGCCAGTACTTCGAGCGTCTCGCCCTCATGGAAGAGGCCAAGTCGATGCCGTTCGGCGCTGTCTACGACTACTTCAACCTGAAGAACAATGTTCCCGTGGGTGAGGAGTTCATCGCCGCCATCCAGAAATACGAGAAAGACGTCACATCAAAGCGTTAATTTAACGGAACAAAAATCTTCACGAATCTAACAAGAATCGTTCTGGCAGAATTCTTTTCATGCGCAGCAATTTAAGTTGGATTTTTGAAGATTTTTGTTCTTCTAATCGACATTAATGTATGGAAATCATTATAGGTCTCATCATCATCGCCATCGGCGCGTTCTGCCAGTCGAGCTGCTACGTTCCCATCAACAAGATCAAGGACTGGTCGTGGGAATCCTACTGGCTCATCCAGGGCGTGTTCGCATGGCTGGTGCTACCCTTCCTAGGCGCCCTGCTGGCAGTACCGGCAGGGCACAGCCTTTGTGAGCTGTTCACCGCCGAGCAGTCGTTCAACATCTGGATGACCATCTTCTTCGGCGTGCTGTGGGGTGTGGGCGGCCTGACGTTCGGACTCTCCATGCGCTACCTCGGCGTGGCCCTCGGACAGTCGATAGCCCTCGGCACCTGCGCTGGTCTCGGCACGATTCTCGGCCCCGTGCTGCTCAACATCTTCTTCCCTGAGCTCAACGCACTGGAGTCGCTCACCTTCGCCGTCATCCTCGGCGTGGTGGTCACACTCATCGGCATCGCCATCATCGGAGCAGCAGGTTCGATGAAGGCCTCGTCGCTCTCCGAGGAGGAGAAGAAGGCTGCCGTGAAGGACTTCAACTTCCCCAAGGGACTGGCCATCGCCCTGCTCGCAGGCTTCATGAGCGGCTGCTTCAATGTCGGACTGGAGTTCGGCAAGGGCATCAACTTCGGCGACCTGACCGACCCGATGTTCCGCACCCTGCCTGCCACCTTCCTCGTCACGCTCGGCGGATTTGTCACCAATGCCATCTACTGTCTCTATCAGAACCAAAAGAACGGCACGTGGGGCGACTACTCCAAGACCTCCGTCTGGGGCAACAACCTGCTGTTCTGCCTGCTGGCCGGCGCCCTGTGGTACAGCCAGTTCTTCGGACTCTCGCTGGGCCGTTCGTTCTTCGAGGCCGGCGGCACGATGGACACGCTGTCGTTCTGCATCCTCATGGCGCTCAACGTCGTGTTCTCCAACGTCTGGGGCATCATCCTCAAGGAGTGGAAGGGCTGCTCGCAGAAGACCATCACCGTGCTCGTCATCGGCATCGTGGTGCTCGTCATCTCCTGCTTCCTGCCCCAGCTGGTCTGATATCGTTTTATAGCAATCAAGAGAAAGGGGATGGACCGCACTTGGTCCATCCCCTAACCGTCTTACTTATAAAATATGTAGAAAGTAGTGCATGCTTTATCTGGGCAGGTTGAAGGCACGGGTCATCTCCTTCATCTGCTCGTCGCTCATGCCCTCGGGCTCGAAGCCCATGCAACGGGCGTTGATATAGATCTTGGCAGACTTCGAGAGCACGTCGATCTGGTCGAAGGCATCCATCACATCCTTGCCCTTGGCAAAGACGCCGTGCTTCTCCCACATCACAACATCGTAAGCCTCGAGTTCCTTCAGCGTACCCTCAGCCAGCTCATTGGAGCCAGGCAGGGTGTAGGGCACGATGCCCAGGCCTAACGGACAGAAGGCCTTGGTCTCAGGAATCATCGACCAGAGAATCTTTGTCAGCACGTCTTTGCCCAGAAAGTCACGGTTGTGACTCATGGCAACGAGCTCGATGGGATGGGTATGGACGGTGGCTTTGTAGCCGGAACCAGTCTCTATCTGACGGGCATGGACGGTGAGATGGCTGGGAAGCTCGCTGGTAGGCATGACAGCCTCGTCGGCGATAATGACATACGAGGCGCAGTCGTCGAGGATGCGGATAACGCTGCCGTTCTGCATCGGCCAGCGGGCCAGGTCACGCATGCGCTTGCCAGTTCCCTTGCAGTAGAAATAGCAGCCTTTCAGGGCGGGCAGCGTCACACCGATCTGCTTCACGTCGCTGATGGCAGGCAGCTGGCGCATCTCGTCATCGACAAACTCCGTCACGTTGACCGTGATGTTACCACCGTTGCGCTCGGCCCATCCGTTCTGCCACAGATAGCCGGCCACCTCTGCAATCTTCTCAATCTCAGCCTTCAAGGCCGGACGTCCTTCCAAAATACTCTTCATAAACTACGACTGTTTTAAATTCTGCTGCAAAGGTAGGCGTATTCCCGGATATCTCACCGCAATATTTGATTTTTATTCCTTAAAATATGATTTTCACCAAAAAGTTTGTGGATTCAGGAAAAAGTTCGTATATTTGCACCTTAGTTTAAAGACAAGAAAAACTATGGCAAGAGTATTAATGATTGGCGCCGGAGGCGTCGCTACGGTAGCTGCATTCAAGATTGCGCAGAATGCAGACGTGTTTACCGACTTTATGATTGCAAGCCGTCGCAAGGCCAAGTGCGACAAGATTGTGGACGATATCCACAAGGCCGGCTACAAGATGGACATTCAGACGGCCCAGGTGGATGCCGACGATGTGGAGCAGCTGAAGGCGCTCTTCTCGGACTACAAGCCCGAGCTGGTGATCAACCTCGCTCTGCCCTATCAGGACCTGACGATTATGGATGCCTGTCTGTCATGTGGCTGCAACTACCTTGACACAGCCAACTACGAACCGAAGGACGAGGCACACTTCGAGTACTCCTGGCAGTGGGCCTACAAGGACCGCTTCGAGCAGGCAGGACTGACAGCCATCCTCGGCTGTGGCTTCGACCCGGGTGTGTCAGGAGTCTACACAGCATACGCCGCCAAGCACCACTTCGACGAGATCCACTATCTGGATATCGTGGACTGCAACGCCGGCAACCATCACCACGCCTTCGCCACGAACTTCAATCCCGAGATCAACATCCGCGAGATCACGCAGAAGGGTCTCTACTATAAGGACGGCCAGTGGGTCGAGACTGAGCCGCTGGAGATACACAAGCCCCTCACCTACCCCAACATCGGGCCGCGCGAGAGCTATCTGCTGCACCATGAGGAGCTGGAGTCGCTGGTGAAGAACTATCCCACCATCAAGCAGGGCCGCTTCTGGATGACCTTCGGCGAGCAGTATCTGAAGCACCTCGACGTGATTCAGAACATCGGCATGAGCCGTATCGACGAGATCGTCTATGAGGCTCCGTTAGCCGATGAGCCTGAGAAGACCGTCAAGGTGAAGATCGTGCCTCTACAGTTCCTCAAGGCCGTACTGCCTAATCCGCAGGACCTGGGTGAGAACTACGAGGGCGAGACGAGCATCGGCTGTCGCATCCGGGGTATCAAGGACGGTCAGGAACACACCTATTATATATATAATAACTGCAAACACCAAGAGGCCTACAAGGAGACTGGTATGCAGGGGGTGTCGTACACCACTGGCGTTCCCGCCATGATCGGCGCGATGATGTTCGTGAAGGGTCTCTGGAAGAAGCCTGGTGTGTGGAACGTGGAGGACTTCGATCCCGATCCGTTCATGGAGCAACTGAACAAACAAGGTCTGCCTTGGCACGAAGTGTTCGACGGCGACCTCGAACTTTAATTATTAACACTTAAATTTTAACAACTATGGCAAAGAAAGAAGAATCAACGGAGCAACTCACTCCGCAGCAGCAGAAGCTGAAGGCACTGCAGGCTGCCATGTCGAAAATCGAGAAGGACTTCGGCAAAGGCAGCATCATGCGAATGGGCGACGAAGAAGTAGTACATGTAGACGTCATACCAACAGGCAGTATAGGTCTGAACGCAGCCCTCGGCGTGGGCGGCTACCCTAGGGGACGCATCATCGAGATCTACGGTCCGGAGTCATCTGGTAAGACCACACTGGCCATCCATGCCATCGCCGAGTGCCAGAAGGCAGGTGGCATCGCTGCGTTCATCGACGCAGAGCATGCCTTCGACCGCTTCTATGCAGAACATCTGGGCGTTGACATCGACAACCTCTACATCTCACAGCCCGACAACGGTGAGCAGGCCCTGGAGATTGCAGACCAGCTGATACGCAGCAGCGCCATCGACATCATCGTCATCGACTCTGTGGCAGCTCTGACCCCGAAGAAGGAGATTGAGGGTGACATGGGCGACTCTGCCGTAGGCCTGCAAGCCCGTCTGATGAGCCAGGCCCTGCGCAAGCTGACCTCAACGATTGCCAAGACCAATACGACCTGCATCTTCATCAACCAACTGAGAGAGAAGATCGGCGTGATGTTCGGCAGTCCCGAAACCACCACAGGTGGTAATGCCCTGAAGTTCTATGCTTCCGTACGTATAGACATCCGTAAGAAAGATACCCTGAAGGATGGTGACACGCCTATTGGCAATCTGGTGAAGGTGAAGATCGTGAAGAACAAGGTGGCACCTCCTTTCCGCAGAGCAGAGTTCGAGATCACCTTTGGCGAAGGTATCTCGAAGATCGGCGAGATTGTAGATCTCGGCGTGGAGCACAACATCATCAAGAAGAGTGGATCATGGTTCAGCTATGGTGACTCCAAACTGGGACAAGGTCGCGATGCAACGAAGGCTCTGCTGCAGGACAACCCCGAGCTCTGCGAGGAGATTGAGGCCAAGATCATGAAGGCCATCAAGGACAAGGACCCTGGGATTTAATGACCGTCGGACGACATCATACAGAAAGCCGCCCCTTTGCAGGAGCGGCTTTATCGTTGTTGCCAGTCTGTCAGTAGGTTTAAAGGGGAGTACCCTTACCACTCTTCCAAGAGCTCGAACTGCGTTTCTTGGTAGTGGCTGCCCTGCGCTTGGTTGTCGTGCTCTTTGCTTTCGGAACATCCTTACCATAGGCCTTCTCCACAACACCAGAGCCATTGAACTCAACGACTAACAGTTTGTTGTTCGAGCGCTTGAAGATCCATTTGTACAGACCATTCTCGCCATGCTGTACTTCATCGGGCTCACCGGCTGCCAGCATCACCTCGTCCTCAGAGAAGCCCGGGCTGACATGACCCATACGGATCATACCACGGCTGGCCTCAGTGGTCTCGATCTTCTTACCAGGACCTGGAGCGAAGATATAGGAGAAGTAATCATCGGGCTCCTGTTCAAAGTCCTTGGAGGTTCCTGAGATGCTCTTCTGATCCAGCGTCACATCTTTATAGAAATAGGTACCGAGGATGGTATTCTTCAGCTTGGCTGTAAATTTCGTGTCAGCCTTATGCGGAGTGAGGGCCTCAATCTGATAGCCAATCATACGTGGAATGTTCTGAATCTTCTTCGTAGACTCGTTCAGCATCGTGGTGGGGAACTTGGTGTGAACGATTCTGCCAATATAGGCTCTGTAGTTATAGCTGTTGACTGCCATAATGTCATCCACCAGTTCAAAGGAGTTGGCAAACAGGAATTTGGCGTTGTCCATGATGAACTCATCGTCGCGCATACCGCAGTTGGTCTTCGAGATGGCCACGTTCTGATAGAACTCATTACCGTCTCTATCCTCCACGATGATCTTCACGGGATAAGCGCGAGAACCGACACCAACGGCGGTCACCTTCACCTCCATATCCTTATCGACGATGACTTCCTGGAATCCATCGCCGTCATACTCTGTATCGACGCGGTAATGCTGGTTCTTCGTGTATAGGGTCTTGCCCATCAGCTTCTCACGGGCAATGTCCACATCACCCAGATAGGCCAGCGTCGGCACACCCAGTTTGTTGTAGCAATAGTCATCGAACGTGCCACTTGGAATCTCATAATAATAATCCCTGCCATTGTCCTGGCAATAGAAATTGATACGATGATGTCCGTCGGAAGCCTCCGTATGACCTTTGTAGATCATGATCTTGTGACGGAGCGACATACTGCTCACTTCCTTACCCGTTCCGGCATCGGCAAAGGTCTTCACCACCAAGTCGTACTTCTCGGGCATCACCATGAACTTCATGCCTTCCTGCCAGTCACAGAGGCTGTAGAACCTGAAGTTGTCACTGATAAAGTCACGCGCCGTCTCGTCTTCAGAACTTGAAGCACTTGGCACAAGCTCTTCACTGACCACCTCCATCTGAGCTTTCTTCTTAGCCCCACGAGTCTTCACAATATAAGGATTCTCCTGGGCGGTGGCTGTCAGAAAGAGAAATGCCACACATACTGTCAAAAAAGATTTTTTCATTCCTTACGATCGTTTAATATAGAATTCTGAGTGCAAAGATAACATAATTCTTAGATATAAAAAAATTTTTTATGCCAAAATGACGTGAAATGTGCATATTTTATTGTTAAAAGTCATTTTGGCACATGGTTTGCTTCACGTTTTGCGGATTTTAATTCAAATTAACAGGAGTATAAACTAAAAAATATAAGAATTATGGGAAAGATTATTGGAATTGACTTAGGAACTACCAACAGTTGCGTTGCCGTTTTCGAGGGCAACGAGCCTGTAGTGATTGCCAACAGCGAGGGTAAGCGCACAACTCCTTCTGTAGTTGGTTTTGTTGAGAATGGTGAACGTAAGATCGGTGACCCTGCCAAGCGTCAGGCCATCACCAACCCTAAGAACACCATTTATTCTATCAAGCGTTTCATGGGTGAGAACTGGCAGCAGACCGAGAAGGAGATTTCTCGCGTACCTTATTCTGTAGTGAACGAGGGCGGTTATCCCCGTGTCGACATCAACGGTCGCAAGTATACTCCACAGGAGATATCGGCTATGGTGCTTCAGAAGATGAAGAAGACCGCCGAGGACTATCTTGGCCAGGAAGTGACTGATGCCGTCATCACCGTACCTGCCTACTTCTCCGATTCTCAGCGTCAAGCTACGAAGGAGGCTGGTCAGATTGCTGGCCTCAACGTGAAGCGTATCGTCAACGAGCCCACTGCCGCAGCTCTAGCATACGGTGTGGATAAGGCCAATAAGGATATGAAGATCGCCGTGTTCGACCTCGGTGGTGGTACTTTCGATATCTCCATCCTGGAGTTCGGTGGCGGTGTGTTCGAGGTGCTCTCTACCAATGGTGATACCCACCTCGGTGGTGATGACTTCGACCAGGCTATTATCGACTGGCTCGTACAGGAGTTCAAGAACGACGAGGGTGCCGACCTGAAGAGCGATCCGATGGCCATGCAGCGTCTGAAGGAGGCTGCTGAAAAAGCTAAGATCGAGTTGTCATCAAGTACTTCTACAGAGATTAACCTGCCATACATCATGCCTGTTGGCGGTGTTCCCAAACACTTGGTGAAGACACTGACTCGCGCTAAGTTCGAGCAGCTGGCCCACGAACTCATCCAGGCATGTCTGATGCCTTGTCAGAAAGCCATCAGTGATGCCAAGCTGACCACTGCCGATATCGACGAGGTAATCCTCGTAGGTGGTTCCAGCCGTATCCCTGCTGTGCAGACACTGGTGAAGAACTACTTCGGCAAAGAGCCTTCAAAGGGTGTGAACCCTGACGAGGTGGTAGCCGTTGGTGCTGCCATTCAAGGTGCCATTCTGAACAAGGAAGGTGGTGTAGGCGACATCGTGCTGCTCGACGTAACACCGCTGACACTGGGTATCGAAACCATGGGTGGTGTAATGACCAAGTTGATCGAGGCCAACACAACTATTCCCTGCAAGAAGAGTGAAACCTTCTCTACTGCTGCTGACAATCAAACAGAAGTTACCATTCACGTACTGCAAGGTGAGCGCCCAATGGCAGCTCAGAACAAGAGTATCGGCCAGTTCAACCTGACAGGTATCGCTCCTGCTCGCCGTGGTATCCCTCAGATTGAGGTGACCTTCGACATCGATGCCAACGGTATCCTGAAGGTTTCTGCTAAAGATAAGGCTACCGGTAAGGAGCAGGCCATCCGCATCGAGGCTTCGTCTGGTCTGTCTCAGGATGAAATCAACCGTATGAAGGCCGAGGCTGAGCAGAACGCCGAGAACGATAAGCGTGAACGTGAGCGTGTAGACAAGCTGAACCAGGCTGACTCTATGATCTTCCAGACCGAGAATCAGCTTCAGGAACTCGGCGACAAGATTCCTGCTGACAAGAAGCCTGCTATCGAACAGGCCCTCCAGCAGCTGAAGGATGCCCACAAGGCTGGTGACGTCAATGCTATCGACACTGCCATCGCTGCCCTGAACAACGCTTGGCAGACTGCCTCACAGCAGATGTACCAGCAGGGCGGCGCAGCCGGCCAGCCCGGCGGCGACCAGTTCAACGGTGGTCAGCAAGCCGGAGGCCAGCAGGCCGGCGGCTCTAAGGCCGAGGATATCCAGGACGCCGACTTCGAGGAGGTGAAGTAATTCGCCGACTGGCAAAGACATAACGAAATAGCGTGTAGCTCTAGCGAGTTACACGCTATTTACATTTTATGGACATATCATTCCTTTCCGTCTTGCTTTTTGTTATCAAACAGTAGTTTCAACTGCTTATCAAAGTCGCTCATGATTTCTCGATCTTGAATGATGCGGAACTTATCGTATTCTGAGAGTGCCTTTTCTACAGCCTGTTCGTGAGTCACACGGCCCGCATCTGGAAGCAGTGGACGGTTGTTCAAGTCCATGTAGCGTTGCAGGAGAGCAGACCAGTCGGCCATTGTCATCAGGATATGATCTTCTGCGCGTTGCTCAGCAATGTCGATGAAGGCATTGCTCAATCTGTTCAACGAATCAACCTCTTTTTCGCTCAGATAGTTCTTGGCAACAGTAACATCCGATTTCACGACTCTTCCGTCTGGTGCATTCTTCCAGGTAGTCAATCCCATGTGAGGGCGTTCTGCATCTGCACGGTCATAGATAATCTCGGCAGCGGTCTGTTTGGTTACGGCATAATGCATGATGTTCTGCACAGTCTTGAAGAACAATTGCGTTTCTTCTGAATCTTTATCGTAGTCAGAACTGCACTCGCTATATATATCCGTAATCTTCTGATAATAACGTCGCTCACTGATTCGTATCTCGCGGATGCGGTCAAGCAAATCATCGAAGTAGTCTGCCCCGAATACGTTCTTTCCCTTCAGTCGCTCATCATCCAGCACAAAGCCTTTGGTAAGGTATTCTTTTAAGACTTGTGTAGCCCAAATTCGGAACTGAGTGGCCTCATAGCTATTCACACGATAACCCACGGCAATGACCACATCAAGGTTATACATCATCACCTCGCCAGACCATTTGTCCGAAGGTATCCTAATTTTTCGGATAGTGTCGGACAAATGTATTTCTCCGCTTTCATCAATTTGTTTAAGATGATAATTAACTGTACGAACGTCGATACCAAATAACTCTGCCATTCTCTGTTG
>Ga0247611_10001170_pt1 | contig 47978 bp, 46 predicted proteins | sample 177DNAGHGhighgp2_FD_192422 | JGI IMG/M metagenome (GOLD analysis project Ga0247611, IMG submission 192422) | Sheep rumen microbial communities from Palmerston North, Manawatu-Wanganui, New Zealand - 1770 DNA GHGhigh gp2 | ecosystem: Host-associated > Mammals > Digestive system > Stomach > Rumen... | reverse complement strand
GAACCGCGGTGTTGGCGCAACAAACGCCGGGTAATGAAATAAAATTTATTCCGGACGCAGAGCAAATGGATTTTTGGGGAATAAAAAATTCTTATGCTGGGGCGACGCTAAGGACGGCGCTTTATGGAAACGACACATACAAGTATAAAGAAAATGGCGAAGAATATCCGATTCTTTTGGAATTTGCACGACCGTTCAAGAATCCAAAAATGTTTGAAAATGTTTTGGTGAATTCGCAAAAGGGTATGGTCGCGCTGTCGCAAATCGGAACGATAAAGACAGAAAAGGCGACACCGAATATTTACCGGTTGGATAAAAGTCGTATTACAGAAATTGATATAAATCTTGGCAAGTCAACCAGTGGTCCCGTGCAATCGAAAATTGTGTCGGAATTAGACAGGTTTGATTGGGAACCGGGATATGGTTATTCGTTTGGCGGTATGGCCGAAATTCAGGGCGAAACAACCGGCGAAATTGGAACAGCGTTCTTGCTTGCCACGGTTTTGACATTTATGTTGTTGGCGGCGATTTTGAATTCGTTGATTCATCCGCTTACCATTGCGACATCAATTATCACAAGTTTTGCGGGCGTGTTTATATTGCTGTTTTTGTCGGGGGCGTCAACGAATGTCGGCGCGATGCTTGCGTTCGTTATGTTGGTTGGATTGGTTGTGAACAATAACATTTTGGTGTTGGAACCAACAGTGCAACGAATCGCGCGTGGCGAAAATGCCAAGGTTGCGTTATTGGATGAATTGACCGCGAAAAAGAATATGGTGCTGATGACATCTATTGCGGTTATGGCGGGTATGTTGCCACAACTTTGGAGTGCCGATGGTATGAAGCGCGCGATGGCGGCGGTTATGATTGGCGGAATGCTGGCGTCGCTAATATGGACATTTACACTAACGCCGGCGTTGTTCTTTGCGATGGAACGCCTGCGCCAAAAATTAAAAGGGAAAAAATAAAATGCGGGCGTTTGCCCGTTTTTTATTTGCTATCTTGGTTTTCATTATTATAATTCGGTGAATTTTAGATAAAGGTGTTTATGCATGTTAAAACCTGTGGATGTTGTTTTGTTTGATTTTGATGGAACGCTGTCGTGGCCGGATTCGAATATGGCGTTTGGGCGGTACTGTTTCCGGCGCAGTTTGCGGCCGTGGTTGTTTTTGCCGCTGATTGGTGTGTGCTTTGTTGCGCGAATTTTTAATCGTGGTGGGGTGTGGTGGCGACAAAATATACGCCGGTTTATCACGCCGAATATGGTTAAAAAATTTGCGCCGGGCTTTGTGCGTGAACATATGCGGAATCGCTTTGGTTGGGCGGCAGAGCAAATTGCAAATGAACGCGCGCGTGGGAACAAGGTTTTACTGATTACCGCGTCGCCGGATTACCTGGTGGATGGGTTGGTGCGTGGTTTGCCGTTCGATGCGGTGATTTGTTCGAAAATGGATAAAAAAAGACCATGGAAATATGAATTTTTGTGTTGGGGCAAAAATAAAGTTGTTGCGATGGATGAATGGGCGGTAGCACACAAATTTATTCCGCATGTGGTGCGGGCGTATTCGGACAGTAAATCTGATTTACCAATGATGACTATCGCCGATGAGCAGGTATGGATAAATCCGAAAACAGGAATGAGGAGATAGTGTTAGTGGTAGTGGCTAGTGGTTAGTGCGCGGGGCGAAAGCCCCGCGTTTTTAAGTCCCTTTCGCTGGCGAAGGGGAGGGCCACTGGAAGTGGCGGGGTAGTGGCCCATACCCCACCGCGTTCCGCGGTCCCCCCCTTTCCCAAAGGAAAGGGGAATTTACTTATCAAAATCCAGTTCTTTTATCTTTTCTGCGCGGGGGGTGATTTTGCCGATGGATGTTTGTAATTGTTCTATGTCCGTTTGGGCAAGGTTAAAGTGTTGTGAAACTTTGCCCGCGCGGTCCGCAAGGCGCGAAAGGTCGGTTAGCAACATGTCAAGTTCGTGTTTAATTTGACCCGCAACACGTTTGATTTTTATGTCTGACAGCACTGCGCGGATTGTGTTTAGTGTTGCCCACAATGTCGCCGGTGAAACGATAAATACTTTCTTGCGTGCGGCGTATTCTATTGCACCCGGGAATTCGCGGTGTAATGTTTCGAATATGGATTCGCTTGCTATGAACATCATTGCAACCTCGGCCGTTTTGCCGGGGATAATATATTTTTCCGCGATTGCGTCAATGTGCTTGCGGACGTCCAGTTCGAATTGCTTGCGATATAGTTCCGGATTTTCACCGTTCATCATATGATTGTATGATTCGAGTGGAAATTTACTGTCGATAATCATGTCGCCCGGCGGATAGGGCAGGCGGATTATGCAATCGGGCCGCACGCCTGTATCCAACACACTTTGAAACGCGTATGTTTCGGGTGGCATGATGTCGGCGATTAAATCCTCAAGTTGGCGTTCGCCGAATGTGCCGCGTGCCTGTTTATTTCCCATAAGGATGTTTTTGAAATTCGCGATATCCGAACTGATGTTTTTAAGTTCAATCGCATTTTGCGACAGTGCGCCAAGCCGTTCAGAAAGCCGTTCGCGCAGGCGGGCGTTGTCTTCGCGCAGTGCCGACATATCCGTTGTTGCCGGCCGCATCAGCAGCGCGCCCAGCATGATGATTATAACCGCGCACATCGCAATCAAAATATAAGTTGTCATTTGGTTTTCCTTTGTTATAATTTTTTATTATAAAAGGATTTAGATATGTTGCAAATGAAACTTTGTGGCGATTTGGTGTTGCGGGAAAAATGTGCGCCCGTGGATGCCATAACGCCGGAAATTTTAGAAATTATGGACGAAATGGTTAAAATGATGGAGGAGCAAAAAGGGGTTGGCCTTGCCGCGCCCCAGGTTGGTGTGTTGCAACGGTTCTTGGTTATGATGAATCCGGACACAAATGAAATTTTCAAAATGATAAACCCGGTAATCGTATCACGGTCGGCGGAAACGGTTGTGATGGAGGAAGGGTGTCTTTCGGTCCTGGGCCCTGACGGGTTGCCGGTCTATGCAAATGTGACGCGGCCGGCGGTTGTGACGGTCGAATGGACAGATGTGACGGGGCAAAGGTGCGCGGCGAAAATGTCCGGGTTGCCCGCGCGGATTGTTCAACATGAAACCGACCATTTGGACGGGATTTTATTTATTGACTATCTTTCGCCGGTAAAGCGGGAAATGGTTATGCGCAAGGTAAGGCGGCGGAAATGAATGTAGTGCTGATGGGAACGCCCGATTTTGTTGTGCCGATTTTTGATGCGATTGCCGCACGGCATAATGTTTTGGGTGTCTTTACACGCGCGCCAAAGCCGGTTGGGCGAAAGCATGTTATTACAAAATCGCCGGTGCACAAATGGGCGGAATCGCGGGGGGTGCCGGTCTATCATAAGCCCGCCGAATATAATTTTACGCCCGATATGGTCTTTGTGGCGGCCTATGGTGCGATATTGCGTGATAATGTTTTGAATTCGGCACCGTGTGTAAATTTGCACCCAAGTTTGTTGCCGCTGTATCGTGGGCCGTCGCCGATTATAACCGCAATTAAAAATGGGGACATGGAAAGTGGCGTGTGCCTAATGAAAATGACGGCGGAATTGGATGCGGGCGATGTTTTAATGTGTCGCAAATTTAATATTGATATTGATGATACAACCGAAACTGTTGAACAAAAGGTTTCAAAAATTGGCGCTGATATGATTTTGGAATATATGGAAAATCCGCAAAAATATCCCCAAATTCCGCAAAGTGGAAAAATCGTCTATACGGCGAAAACCGGCGTATACGACGAAATTATCGATTGGAAAAAATCACCGATTGAAATACATAATTTGGTGCGCGCACTTGGTGCGGGGCGAACCAAAATAAACGGAATTGATGTTAAGATTTTAAAGACAAAAATGAACGGCGATAATTTGGAAATTTTAACAATTCAACCCGCGGGTAAAAAACCGATGGATTGGAAAAGTTTTGTAAATGGCCTGCGTGGGGCGGAAATAAAGTTTGGGGAATAATGACGCGATATAAAGTAATTTTGGAATACGATGGGACGAATCTGATTGGGTGGCAAGAAAACCGCCAGGGGCCGTCGGTGCAATCGTTGCTAAAAGACGCAATAGAAAAATTCTGTGGTGTGCGACCGGATGTCGTTGGGGCGGGGCGGACGGATGCGGGTGTGCATGCGGTTGCAATGGTTGCACATTTTGATTTGAATTCCGGGGCGGATGCAAATACGGTTATGCGGGCGGTGAATTTTTACCTGAATGATGCGCCGGTGTCGGTGGTTGATTGCGAAATTGTTCCCGATGATTTTAATGCGCGTTTTTCGTGTGTTATGCGGCATTATAAATATATAGTTCTAAATCGTTCGGCACCGCCGGTGTTGGATAAAAATCGTGCTTGGTGGGTGCCACGGAAATTAAATGTTAAAAAAATGCGTGATGCGGCGCGGGCTTTGGTTGGAAAACATGATTTTACATCGTTTCGTGCGTCGCAGTGCCAGGCGAAAAGCCCGATAAAAACCCTTGATTCTTGCCGTATAGAGAAAAAAGATGATTTGATTGTTTTTGATTTTTCGGCGCGTTCATTTTTGCATCACCAGGTTCGAAATATGGTTGGAACATTGGTTGAAATTGGGCTTGGTACACCATATGATATAAATGAAATTTTTGCGGCGCGTAATCGTTCGGCGGCGGGCGCAACGGCACCGGCGTGCGGACTTTACTTTATTCAGGCCGATTATGCCACCACCGATTAGATGGAATCAGAATCATTTTCCCAGATTTATATACTACGCCGCCGCCATGGATGATTTTGTCCGCACATTTTTCAGATTTTATATCAAAGTTTGATGCGATATATTTTATGTGCGGGTTTTCGCAAAGGTTTGAAAAGTGTTTAGAAAGTGATACAAAATTTTTGAAATAAACAATGTCAAAATTTTGTTGTGAAATTGTGTATACGCCAGATTCCGCCGTATAGCGTAAATTTTCTGTGCCGATTTTTTCACCGTTAAATTTTTTCCAATTATCAAAGGCAAAATAATTTCCGCTGTCGTGTGATTTGTTGAACTGTAATTTGCCATCGATTGGGGTGGCTATAAGTTTGTGATCGTGGCTTATATAAAAAATTGGTTTTTCGGTTGTTGCGCAAATGGTTATGCCGGTACAGATAAATAAAATCGCGCATACCGGTCCAATGTGTCGGGCGAAAAAGTTTTTAAAACTTGTATCATCTTTGATAAATATCAAACACGCTAAACCGATAATTGTTAGTATAATTGCGGTGTTTGGTATATTGCCAATAGTGATTTCTGAATACGGTATTTGTGATAAATTTTCGGCGATTGTGTATGCGCGGTCATATATTATGTGTGCGATTTCAAGTGGCGTATGTATTCCAACGCATGCGCACATTGTGCCAATGATAACAAGTGGCATTATGATAAAAGAAAAGATTGGCAGGAATATAATGTTGCCGATAATACCGTAAATCGGTATTGTTCCAAAGTGTAAAATTATAAATGGTGCGGTAAATACCGTTGCCACCAATGCGGTTAAAACCGCCGTATAGATGTATTTTAATGCTTTTGAATTTGGTGTTCGTGGGTTTATGTTTTGCCACAACCATATGATTCCAAATATCGCGGCAAAAGATAACTGAAACCCCGCGGTCATTACATAATATGGATTGAAAATCATAATTGCAAAAAGTGCAATTGATACCATACGAATTGATAATGCGTTGCGTCCAAACATAAATGCCACCATAACAAGTGTTGCCATAATAAACGCACGAAGTGTTGCAACGCCGGCGCCGGATATAAAAATATACCCAAGTAAACCAATCCATGTGCAGGCAAGGGCAGGGATACGCGCAGGAACATGGCGAACAAGGGGTGGAATTAGTCTGAATATAAAATAAAACAATATGAATAACCAACCGCCGATAAGTGTCATATGATAACCACTGATTGACCAAATGTGTGCCATGCCATTTGTTGCCCATGTGTCGCGATGCCCATCGGGCAGGGCGTTTTTATAACCCAAAACAAGTGTGTCTGTTAAAAAAGATTTTGATAATTCGTGTATATGTTCGCGAACGCTGTATACGGCGGAATCCGGCGTATAGATAATTTTTATGTCGCGTAAATATCCGGTTGCAGAAAGGTTTTTGAAATACATATGCCTTGCAAAATCAAATCCATGTGGTATATCGGCGGGTTTTGGTTTGAACAGGCCGCCATTGCCGGATATTGTGTCGCCAATTTTTATATCGATTGTGTCCGTTGTTGATACGCGCACTTTCCCAAAGTTTTCAGTGCGCATGTATATTTTTGTCTTTTCGCCACCGGTATCGATTTCGGTTACTTGACCCGTGATTTCCGTGCCATGTATATCGTGGCGCAGCATTGGAACATTTTTCATATGTGTGTATATTCCGGCATAACCGAAACCGGCCGCAAAACATGCAAAAAGTGCGAAAATCGGCCGCCGGCGAAATGCGATTATTGTCGCGACTCCCAGTATAAACATGGTCACCAAGAAAATTATATTTGGTTCGTTAAATAATGAAAAATAAAGTGCAATACCGAACGCCGTCACAATCGGTGACCATAAAAATAAATTTTCGCGTTGATTATACAGAAATTTTTTCATGGGGCGTATTATAGGATTTTATTATTGATTGGCAACTTTTATAAAAATTATTTACCGAAAATAAAATCCGGATTAGATGATATTTTAACGATTTCGTCAATGTCATCGTTTTCGGATGTGTGTTGTCGAATCGTTTTTCCGCATTTTTGACATTTGTGGGTGATAATGTATCCACCCCTGTCGGGTTCGGCGGAAATTGGTTCCATCATACCGCCACATATTGCGGCGCGGTCGCCGGGATTATTATCAACATGGCGCGACCATAAACATTTTGGGCAATGGTTTGTGTATCCATTGCCCATGACCGTTGCCCCACAATGGGCGCAAACAAAATCTTCAACGGTTTTTGTGAATTTTTTCATTTGTAAAATCACAGCCCAAGTGCATTGCGATACATCTTGGTCAATTCGTCGGTTTCGTCCAATTCATCCGGGTCCATTTTGCGCAGACGAATCATTTGCCGAATGTATTTCGGGTCGTATCCGGCGGATTTTGCCTCTGTGAAAATTTCTTTGATATCCGCAGCGATGGCCGCGCTATCTTCGTTTAATTTTTCGATTCGTTCGATGATACCAAGCAATTGTTGGTTATCAAAACTTCCGTGGTTTGCATTTTTCATTGATGTTTTCCCCTTGTTAAAGTGACCTTTTTATGATATACAATAAAACATAAAAATCAACCAGAGAGATTGCAAAATTATGACAAGATTTACAAAAATAACTGCTTCGATTGGTCCAAGTTGCGAAAGTCCGGCCGTTTTGCGAAAAATGATTTTGGCGGGCGTAAATGTGTGCCGTATGAATTTTAGTCATGATACCGGCGATGCCCAGGGTAAAAAGATTGACGCGATTCGTAAAATATCGGCGGAATTAAATATGCCTGTGGGGGTGTTGGTTGATTTGCAGGGGCCAAAGCATCGAATCGGAAATTTTAAAACCGAAGAAAAATACCTGATTTCGGTGGGACAAACATTTGTTTTTGATTCTGACCCGGCGCCGGGCGATTCGCGGCGCGTGCAATTGCCGGACGCGGATGTTATGCGTTCTTTGCATGTCGGTGAAAGAATTTTGTTGAACGACGGAAAAATTGAAATGCAGGTGACCGAAGTTTTACCCGATTCGGTTAAAACCAAGGTAATTCGCGGAACGGAAATTTGGTCGCGGCGCGGATTTAACTTGCCGGATACAATTGTTGATACATCGGTTTTAACCGAAAAGGACAGGGCGGATTTGGAATATGCGCTTACCAAAAGTCCGGATTGGGTGGCGGTTTCTTTTGTGCAACGGCCCGAAGATATTGCCGAAGTTCGTGATTTTATTACCGCACATACGGCGCGACCCGTTAAAATAATGGCCAAGATAGAACGCAAAAGTGCGGTTGAACAAATTGATGAAATTGCGCGCGCGGCGGACGGAATTATGATTGCGCGTGGGGATATGGCGGTTGAGTTGCCTTTTGAACAAGTGCCGGCGATTTCACGACATATTATACGCGAATGTCGGCGGCTAAATCGTCCGGTTGTTATGGCAACGCAAATGCTGGGGTCGATGGTGGAAAGCGAATTTCCAACGCGTGCGGAAATAAGTGATGTTGCAAATGCGGCGTATTTGCGCGTGGATTCGACAATGACATCCGAAGAAACAACGATTGGCGCGAATCCGTTAAATGTTATTGAAACAATGGAAAAGATTTTAAGTTATTCGGATGATGATGCGATGGCAAATCCAAGTGATTGGGTGCGTGCGGAAAGTTCGGCCGAGGATAATGATTGGTCGCGTTCGGTGTCTTCGATGGCGTACCTTAATAAAGCAAGTGCGATAATTGTTTTTGCACGTGACACCGAATCGGTAATAAAGATTTCTTGTCGGCGGCCGGATACAAAAGTTATTGCCGTGTGCGATGGTGAAATTGTTGCAAATCAACTTTGTTTGGTGCGTGGTGTGTTTCCGGTCTATACGCCGGATTTGTTCGCACAGCGTGATTTTGTCGCCGTTGCGCGTGATGCCAACATTATGCATGGAAATATCGTTATTGTTGACGGTGAAAATGTAAGTTTACAAAATCTTGATTGATTTTATTGTTCAATCGGCGGAAAGCAATCACCACCAGAATCCGGACAGCAATTCCACCCAAGTTCACCCATATCTGTATATGTTTCGCCCGGGTAACAACCGTTTTTATCGGGTGCCATGTCATCTTTGCATACAAGTTTTTCCGAATAGTGCAGATTGAAAACATCATGATTCATAATGTAAACGGTTGCGAACGCGGTTGCAACACATGTTATTATGCATGCAATTATGATTTTATATTTCGTTTTCATTGTTGGCACCGTTTATTATTCTGTAATTTCAACCGAATCGATATATGTACGACTTATGTTATCCAATGGGACGGGTTGATAATCTTCGGATGTTATGGATTCGGAATCGTTTATTGGCAATATGGTTGAAGTATGGAATATCGGTTCATTGTTTTTAGACGACGAATGATTTATGCCATATGTTTTCGCACTATATTTTCCACGAAAACGTTCGGGTATTTTTATATAGTCCAACGGATTTACACCGTCCGAATCCAAAGGTTCACTTTCCGCCGCGGACATATATGTCCCCCCGGTTCGATATATTGGAACGGTGAATGCCGCGGGTTCGGTGCGGGCGATGGATGTTGTTCCGTCACCATTAAGGCGCATAATGCGCAGTGCGCGTTCATTTGTGCCGTCGGTATGTAATCGGAACAGGCCGTTTATGCCGGTATAACCACTGGGGTTCATTAAATGTGCGTGAATATCGTCGTGCGAATATAATGTGCCAATGGCAAGCAATGTCGATTCATACCCAATTGTTGACATACGTGTTGGATATGTTCCGGTTGCAAGTGAATATGTGTTCCTGAAATTTTCCGGGATATCCGGTAATGTTGCGTACACGGCGCCGGTCATTGTTAAATCGGATGCGATATCGCTATCTTCCCAAAGTGGTGTGCCATAAAACTTTGCAGCCCGTGCATCAACCCCATAATATCGCAAGAACGATGCCACGGACTTTGTATCGTTTCCATCACCAAGGAATAAAATCGAATCGTATGGTAAATCGCCCAATGTGTCGAATCTGTTTAGGTTTTCAAGTTGGCGCGATAATGAATATTTTTCCGAACGACTTAAACTTTCATGATTTATTATAGCGGATAAAATTTCTTTGGCGCGCGTGTTTGCCGCATTGCGTGCGTTATACATAGATGCCGCAAGGGCGGCCGATTTTATCGAATCGGTATCACGTTCGTTGTAATAGAATATTCCGACATTGCCAATGTTATATGTGTCGGCAATTGCGTTTGCCGCGCCCGCCATAACCGGCCCAGATGTGTTGTTCGGTGCGATTACAATAAAGTTCTTTGCCCCGTTTGCAGACATTTCAGCAATTGCAGATTCAACGACGTTCATTGGCATAACCGCCATACTGATTACACCATCGCCAACCGCAGATACATCAGATGTTAGTGACAGCGCCGGTATCGCAGATGGCTTTTTATCACGCAAAATGCGCGCGTTGTCGGCGAACACCGGTCCGATAATTATTTCGGGGTTTGATGCCAATGCGCGTTCAATTGTTTCGCCCGTGTCGCCGGTGCCGGTGTCAAAAAATCTTACCTGTAATCCATCGGGGGCAAATTGCATGGTTGCGGCCTCAACGCCTAACCGAATCGATTTGCCGATTTTTGCGTTTGCGCCACTTGTTGGAATTAGCACCGCGATACTATGCGATGCGTCGGGTGCAGAACCGTACATCCCAAGTGAATATGTTCCGTATTGCAACTGGGTCGGTGCGGTGATTGGCACATCGGTGTATTCCGAACGCCACGCAGAACCCTTGTTGCCATGACACGATGAAAGCAACACCGCAATACAAGTTAAACCAAAAATCTGTTTTATAATATGCATTGAAATATCCATTTTATTCTGTATCATTTTACTACAAAGGATTCATAAATGCAAACGGGGCTTTATATTGTTGGCACACCTATTGGAAATCTGGGCGATATGTCGCCGCGGGCGGTGGACGTTTTGAAGAATGTCGATTTAATTGCCGCCGAAGATACGCGGGTTTTTGCCAAAATTGCGTCACATTTTGATATAAAAACGCGGCGCGTGTCGTGCCATGAACATAATGAACGCGATGTTATTGGCGGATTGATAGAAAAAATTATGGGGGGCGAATCGGTTGCGGTTGTGACCGATGCGGGTATGCCGGGTATCAGTGACCCGGGATACCGAATCGTGCGTGCGGCGCGTGACGCGGGTGTGCCGGTGTATGTTGTACCGGGGCCGACGGCGGTTATATCTGCGTTGGTGCTGTCGGGGTTTCCGACCGACCGATTTACATTTTGTGGGTTCTTTGATGAAAAGAAATTGCGCGATGATAATAAAATTCGGCATACAATAGTTTACTATGAAAGTCCGAATCGGATTATGAATACAATCGATGCGATTGCGCGGGTTATGCCGGAACGGCAAATTGCGATTGTGCGCGAAATAACGAAAATTCATGAACAGGCGATAATTGGGTATCCGGCGGAACTAAAAAATATCGAATCGCCACGTGGGGAAATTGTTATTGTGGTTGCGCCGGCGCCGGAGCACAAAATGTCTGATGCGGAAATATCGGAAATTGTGAACGATGTCGTTGCAAATTCAACCAAGGCCGCGGCAAGCGATTTGGCGGCGCGTGCGGGAATTTCAAAAAAGGAAGCGTATAGGCGTTTGATTAAAAAGGATTAAACACATGATAAAATTTGTCGGTGGTTTTGAAAATGTATGCGATTTGCCACAAACGCAATTTCCGGAATATGCGTTTGCGGGACGCAGTAATGTTGGAAAGTCATCACTGATAAATGCGGTGCTGGGGCAAAATGTTGCGCGAACATCGAATACGCCGGGGCGGACACAAACACTGAATATGTTTAATGTGAATGACAAAATAATAATTCTTGATTTGCCGGGGTATGGATATGCACGTGTGTCGCGGGCGGAGGCGGCGCGGTGGATGATGCGTTTCCAAGAATATATTATGACACGGCGACAATTAAAGCGGTTGTTTATTTTGATTGATTCGCGTGTTGGGGCGCGTCCGTCGGATACGGAACTTATGGAATTTTGTGACGCGAACGGGATATCCTATCAAATCGTTTATACGAAAAAGGATAAACGGGTGCGTGAAAAAGACCAGGTTATGATTTGCGCAGACGAACATCCGGCGATGGTTGATGATGTTGTTGAAACATCCGCCGAAAAAAAATATGGTATTGATAACCTAAGAGCGATAATTGGTATCAAATAAAAATATCTTTTGTGTTTCGAATCCGGCAAAGATTTTGGATGGTCTTTGGCGGATTATAAATGATTCCGGTATTGATTTGACGGATGTGCTGATTTTCTTGCCGAATCGGCGCGCGGTGCGCAGTGTTGAAAAAATGATTGTTGATAAAGTTGGACACGCGACACTTTTGCCGCGACTGGTGCCACTGGGCGAAGGGGTTGAAGATGTTGATTCGGATGATGAAAAATTTGGCGTTGTTTCAACATTGGAACGTGTTGTCGCAACCGCGTATTTGTTGGCGTCAATTCCGACAATTAAAAATATATCGAACGCGTTGCCGGTTGCCCGAACACTGATTACCATGCAAGATTATTTGGAAAACAGTTCTGTTGATATTGCCGATATTGATTGGACGACATTGGTTGATGACAAATATGCAAAACACTTTCAAGACAAGGCGCAAATTTTATCCGTGCTGTCGCGTGTGCAAAATGAAATTTTTGGGGGGCGTGATACGGAAACAAAACGCCGGAATTCCGATGTATACGCGTGGTGCAATTATGTAAAAAATATGGACGCGCGTAAATCGTTGGTTGTTGTTTGTGGGTCAACCGCAAGTGTTCCCGTCACGCGTGATTTAATGTCGGTGATTGCATCGTTGACAAACGGGCGAATAATTTTGCCGGGGCGGATTTATGGGCAAAAGGAAGATTTTGAATTGGATACAAACCCATATAATTCAGAATATAAATTTTTGTCGGCAATCGGTGTTGATATATTAGATGTCCAAGAAATTGATGTCGGCGCGTCGCATATTGATTTTATGAATACGGCGTTTTCCAATGTATACAGCGATTTAAGTGGTTGTGATTTATCGAATTGTCATTTAATAGAGACCGCGCGTGAATCCGAAGAAGCGTCCGCCGCCGCCGAAATTACGGCGCGTGCAATTCGCGATAAAAAAACGGTTTTAATTATAACGCCCGATGCGGCGGGAAACCAACGATTGAAAAGCGAATTTGAACGGCGAAATATTGATGCAGATTTTTCGGGTGGCCTGTCCGGTACAATGACCGTGGCGGGGCGCGCGATTTTGAATTTGTTTGATGATTGGATTGAAAATGGCACTAATTATTTTGAAGAAATTTATTCGCGTAATAATTCTAATTTGTTTGATACGGTTGCGGAAATTGTTGATAAATATGCCGAAAGTTTTGCACCACAGTTTGATGTTGAAAGTTCCGAATCTGTTGCGATTTGGACGGCGATAAAAAAACTTTCCGATTGTTTGACGGGTAAAAGTATACAGGTTAGTTTGACCGATGCACGTGCGTTTATTGCGGATACCCTTGGCGGTGTTCGTGTGCGACCGCCGATGAATGATACGGCAAGCGTCTGTGTTTTGGGAACAATAGAATCGCGTATGCAAACGGCGGACGTGGTTATACTTACCGGATTAAACGAAGGTATGTTTCCGGCAACCGGGTATGAAAACCCGTGGTTGCCACGGCAAATATCAAATCAAATTGGGTTGCCGTCACCGAATCACAAGGTGTCACTGATGGCACTTGATTTTATGAATTTGTCATGTGGATGCGAAGTGTATTGGTTGCGCAGCAAGGTTTCGGGTGGTGTGCAAACACAAGAATCGCGATTTATTTCGCGTGTTATTGTTGCGCGTGGTCATTTTGATACAGATGCGGCGACCGACATATTAAATGTTGTGCGTTCGCGTGACGCGGTTGAATCAAGGCCACTTTGTTATGCCAACCCGCAACCGCCCGCAGATTGGTCTGATGTATATGTCACAAGTTTGGAATTGTTGATACACAATCCCTATGCGTTCTATGTGCGGCATATATTGCGTTTGCGCCGAACGGATGATTATTGGGTTGGTGCCGATGTGCGTGATTTTGGGACACTGGTGCATAGCGTTTTGGAAAGTGCGCCCGCGGCCGCGACCGAACAGTGGCTGATTGCCGAAATGGACAGGCGCGCGTTGGAAGTGTTGGGTAATAATAACCTTATATTTTATTTCTGGCATCGGCGGTTTATGGAAATTGCGCCGATTGCAATGCAAATGTTGTGTGAGACCGATGGCGCACTTGTTGAAATCGAAGGTGCGGTAAAAATCGCCGGGCGTAATGTTCGTGCGCGTGCCGACCGAATTTGGGATGGTGGGGTGTTGGATATTAAAACGGGTGCCGCACCCAGTAAAAAGCAATTGTTCGATGGTACAATGCCACAATTACCGTTAGAGGCGTATATGTTGCAAAACCATGGTTTTTGTTTCAAAACAACCGTTAAAAGTGAAATGCCAATTATGCAATTTTTGCAACTTAAATCCGGGGACGCAAAAATTATAAAATATGATGTCGAAGAAACTGCAACCGCAATAAATGCGGCGTATAGCAAGGTCACAGAATTATTTAATATGTATTCGGCGGGTGGGGCGGAATATGAATATCGCCGAACCGGTGAACAAAAATATCAAGAATACGATGACTTTGCGCGGGCGGACGAACGCGATTAATCGATTTTAATCATTAGTCCGCAATGGTCGGTTGGTTTTTCGCCACTGCGTGGGGCGGTGTCGATTTCACACTTTGTAATCATTTTTTTCGCGGTTTTGTTCGCCATAAAATAGTCAAGGCGCAGACCGTGTTTGTTTTCAAAACTGTGTTGTCTGTACCCGTACCAAGTGTATCCGATTTCATCGGGGTGCATTTTTCGCCACATGTCGGTCCAACCGTCATCAAACCACCCTTGTAAAATTTCACGTGCCGCGGGGGCAGAAATACTGGACCCTACATAGTTTTCCGGTTTCCAAATATCGCGGTCGGCAATTGCCACATTAAAATCGCCGCCGATTATTACCGATTCGGGTGAATCAATGTATTGTTTTATGTATTTGCCAAATGCGCGCATCCAATCGATTTTATATTCGAATTTGGGCGATGTTTCAGATTCGCCGTTCGGCATATATACGTTTATAACACGGATACGACCATCGATTACCGTTTCCAAAAATCGCGCGTTTATATCAGTATAGTTCGGTATTCCGCGGACGGTGTCTTCGATAGAATATTTTGAAAAAGTTGCGACGCCGTTCCAACTTTTTTGTCCAAAAACCTTTATGTTGTATCCGTATTCTTCGAATATATTATGCGGAAAACCGGCGGTTTCAACCTTTAATTCTTGGACCAGTATCGTGTCGTATTCGCCCGATTCAAGGATTTTTATAAAACTTTCCGCGTGGGCGCGAATCGAATTGATATTGATGGTTAGTATTTTCATATTTGCAATCTTTCCTTTTATGGGTATAATAACCTTAATAAATTGTAAAAACAACAAGGATTTTGAATCATGAACAGTATGTTTCAATTTTTGGAAAGGGCGGTTGAAAAATGGCCGAACGGCATTTATTTGGTGCGTGAAAATGTGACATTTTCGGACTTTATGAAAATGGTTCGCGCGCGTGCGGCGACACTTTCTGCACTTGGGGTGGGGGCCGGCGATGTCGTTGGAATTTTGTCGCATAATATACCGGCGTTTCCGATAACGCTGTTTGCGATTTGGTATTTGGGCGGAACGGTGCTGTTGCTGGATACGAATTTGACGCCGTTCGAATACGATAATATGGCCCAAATTACAAAGTGCAAATTCGTTTGTGCGGAAAAATCGTTCTTTTATAAAACCGATGTGTTTCAGTTTTTTGATATTACGACCGCGGATGCGGGTGAAAATCCCGATTTGAAACCGGCGGAATTAAAGCCGACGGATATCGCGACATTGTCGTTCACATCGGGTTCGACCGGCACGCCAAAGGTTGTGCCGCTTTCGCACTATAATTTGTTGGAATGTGCAAAGTCGTTGTTGGATATGCGCGAATGGTTTGATGTTGGCGATGTTATGTATGGATTTTTGCCAATGTATCATATTTTCGGGTTTGCGGTGGAAATACTTGCAACATTGCAATATGGCGCGGGTGTGTTGTTGCAACCGACCGTCAATCCAAAGGAAATTTTGGCGGATTTCAAACGTTATCGTCCGCATGTGATTCCGGCGGTCCCCCGGTTGTTTGAGGTTTTTCGTAACAAAATCATCGATGGAATAAAGGCACAGCATAAATGGTGGCTGTTTTCGTTCGTGTTGAAAAATGCGGATTTGTTAAAGAAAATCGGCCTGCGTAAATTGGTGGACGCGGCGTTTCGTCCGGTATTAGATGTGTTTGGGGGGCGCGTAAAATTGCTGATTGCGGGTGGCGCGGCGACAAAGCCCGAAATTGAAAATTTCTTTGTCGCGCTGGGCCTTGGGTTTATTCAGGGGTACGGTATGACCGAAACGGTCGGGCCGATTTGTATTTCCAAACCGTGCAAGGGTCGAATCCCGTTTGCATTTGGCGCACCAACCACGAATAACGAGGTTGAAATCCGTGATAAAAATGAAGACGGCGTCGGTATTTTGTGGCTGCGCGGGAATCAGATTTTCAAAGGGTATCTAAATAATGACGATGCGAATAAACAGGCGTTCGATGACCGCGGATTCTTTAACACCGGCGATATGGTGTCGATGGATAAAAACGGTGAATTACATTTTGCCGGTCGCAAGAAACAGGTGATTGTTTTGGACAGTGGTAAAAATGTTTATCCGGATGAGTTGGAGGGTCTGTTCATAAATATCCCAGGGGTGAAAAATGTCGCGGTGTTTGAGCATAAGGTAAAAGATAAAACCGTTTCGTATGGTGTGTTCAGTGTCGATAAAGATATGACGATGGAAAAACTGTCTGCGGCAATTGCGGCGGCGAATAAAAAGGTCGCGTCCTATAAATGGGTGACGCACTTTGCGATGACAACCGAAGATTTGCCGATGACCAGCACGCAAAAGGTCAAACACCACATTGTCCGTCAGAATTTGATTGATGGGAAATATCCAGATAGGAAAGAGTAAAAATTAAATATAATTATTCATCTGCGAACTTGTTGGCGCGTTTATGTAGGTCTACTACACTGCACTTGCCAACAATTTCGCATCTAAACAATTCTCTTTAATTTTTTGTAAGTGTTAGTGTAAGTGGCTAGTGGTTAGTTATAAAAAACGGGTGCATTCGCACCCGCACTAACCACTTACACTAACACTAACCACTAATAATTACTTTCCCAAACATAATTGTGAAAATGTCATGTCCAGTATTTCGGCGGTGCCGATGGTGCCGAGTATTTTGCCAATTGCGTCCGCCGCGTATCGTACGTGTTCAGATAAAATATCATAGTCGCCATTAAAATCGTTCAATGCCGCAAATAATTCATCGCGTGCGGTCATCAACAGGTCGTATGTGCGGGCGTTTATCATGACCGTGCTTTCGCCGTTGTTTGTGATTTCGGCGATTCGGTTTCGGATTTCGTGCATAAGTTCCGGTATCCCCGCGCCGGTCTTGGCGGAAACATATATTGCGCCGCGTATGTCGCGTGAATCGATTGTATCAGATTTATTTACAATCAAAATTTCATTTTTTGCAACCGGTGTGACCGAACCGTTGATATCGATGACATGTAAAACTATATCGGCGTTGGCGATTTCGGTGTTGGTGCGTTCGATTCCGATTTTTTCCACAAAATCCACCGTATTGCGCAGGCCGGCCGTATCAGATAAATTTACCATGTATCCGTCAATGTCCATTTGTGCGGACACGACATCGCGCGTTGTGCCGGGGATATCGGATACTATGGCGCGGTTTGCACCAACGATGCGATTGAATAACGAAGATTTTCCGACATTTGTTTCGCCAACGATTGCGATATTTATTCCGCACATTATTGCACGTGAAACTTTGTAATTGCCCAATACGCCGGAAACCGCCGTATAGAGCGTTTTTATATGTTCCAAAATTATATCAGAAATGTTTGGCGGTAAATCGTCGGCGTCATAGTCCGTCATTGCGGCGGCGTATGCGGATATTTCCAACATTTGGTCGCGCCAATTTTCATAAATCGCACTGTCGCCACCCATCATGGAACGCAGTGCCGCCGCGCGCTGCTTATCCGTTTGTGCATCAAGCAACGCAACCAATCCGTCAACATCCGTCAAATCCATTTTGCCATTATAAAACGCGCGCCGCGAAAATTCACCAGGGGTGGCGACCCGCATATTATGCCCGCGCAAAAATTCAAAGATTTTATTTATAACCGCCGGTGCGCCGTGGCATTGAATTTCGATTATATCGGTGCCGGTAAAACTGTGCGGTGCGGCAAAATAGATAACGACGCATTGGTCGATTATTTCGCCATTATCATCGCGCAAGTTTGTAAAATATGCGCGCCGTGGTACGAGGCCACTACCCCCCGGCGTTCCACGCCGTACCCCTTCGCCAGCGAAGGGGAGAACGAGGCGTTGCGCGAATTTTTCTAAATCATTTCCGGATATCCGAATCACCGCAACGCCGGATTTCCCATGCCCAGATGATAATGCAAAGATTGTGTCATCGTTATTCATATTCGTTGCTTTTTTGTTTAATTAAATTCATTTCCATTTCGTGTGCAATTTTTGTTACGCGTTCACGAATGCCAAGTGGGTTTATTATCTTTTCGCCACTTTTTGTTAGTGTCGCTGTTTGTTGTAAAATTGTGTTTAATTCTTGTTGCCAATTTGGACGTGTTATAAATATTGTATTATCTTGTAGTGCGCAAGCATAAACGCCGGCAAGGTATGGTGCGGATGATGAATCGCCGCCAATTTTTTGATACAGGTAGCCACCTGTATTATATGGTACGGTTTTTTCGTTTGTTGGTATTTTTATTGTTTCGTTGTATTCGATTGAATGTGTGTCGAGAGAGGTTGGAACAAAATCGCGTTTTGATACAGAAAATGAGGATTTGTATTTGTTTGAATTGTCGCCACACAGAATTATTTTTATATTTTGGGCTTCGATTTCGTTAAATAAATTCATTATTTCTGTATATTCCTTATCGTTTATAGCGAAACGGGCGGGGTTCCAACTGCACGATAGTATGTTGATTTTATTTTGTTTTGATTGTTTTTTGTTAAATTCTAGTACAGATTTTAATACGGCGATTATTTCCATTGGGGCTTCATCATTATTTTTTGCCCGTGTAAAATAATACACAGATGCGTCTGGTGCGGTTCCTGTGGTTTTACCAACAGCGCAACCGACAACCATGCTGCCGTGATAATGTGTCGAATCGCTTTTCATTTTTATCAAAGGCCGTTGGAAGTATTTTATGTTATCTCTATATTCCGGGTGATTCGGATTAAACATACTGTCTATTATTGCGATGTTTATACCGCGCCCTGTGATTTTATTTAGTTGGTCAATTTCTTGTGGGTGTTTATGTGAATCTATGTATTTTTGTGGATTAAACCCTTTTGGCATTTTATCAGGCGTTGGCCATATGACATTTTCCGTCCATCCGTGGGCACCGGTGTGCGAAAATGGCCCGGTCGGATGCGATGTAAAAAAATCACCAAAGTTTGATAAATCAAGATCAGATAAATCAACATAATCTAGGTTTTCTTTTGTAAAACGCGATACCAGTTCTTCCGTGGTTATTTTTTTGTATGTACCGGATTTTCTTTTTATCGCGTTAATGCCAGAAAAAAATTTTTTAATCAAATTATTCATCTTACTTATTCCCGCTTATTTCTTTTAATGCCATCGGGACCAGTTTTGATACCCCCGCGTCCGGATTTTGTGCAACCAATTTTTGTGCCATTTCGATTATGTCCATACGGCGGTACCCCAATGTTTCCAATGCCGCCAACAAATCGGGCAGGGCGCCCGTATCGCCGGATGTATCAAATGCGAACGATGCGCCGCCAACCTTGGACTTTAATTCAACAATGATTTTTTCCGCGACCTTTTTCCCAACACCCGGCGCGGTTGCGATTGTTTTTGCGTCGCCGGTTGCGATTGCGGTGAGTAAGGTATCGGTCTTTATCGTGCCCATTATCGACATCGCAACCCGCGGCCCGACACCCGACACACCGTTTAGCATATTGAATAAATTTTGTGCAGCGGGCGTTCCAAACCCGAACAAACGAATCGAATCTTCGCGCACGACCGTTTCAATCCACAGCGATATGTTCGTCCCCAATGTCAATGTTTCCGGCGTATATACCTTGTACCCGACGGGGCCCGCCATCAAAATAATGAACCCGTCACCAATATAATCAACAATGCCTTGCAATTTTCCAATCATTTGCTATCCTTTGCCGGTAATTTTAATCTAATTAAATCAAAAGGTCAAATCATGAGCGGACATAGCAAATGGCACAACATTCAACACAAAAAGGGTCTTGCCGACGCGGCACGCAGTGGATTGTTCACGAAACTTGCGCGCGAAATCACGATGGCGGCGAAATTGGGCGATAAAAATCCGGATAACAACCCGCGGTTGCGTCTTGCGATTTTACAGGCGCGCAAGAATTCTATGCCGAACGATAATATCAAACGCGCAATTGACAAGGCATCGGGCGCAAACACCGAAAGTTATGTGGCGGTGCGGTACGAAGGTTATGGCCCGGGCGCGGTGCCGATTATAGTAGAGGCATTGACCGACAACCCGCGGCGCACCGTGCCAGAGGTGCGGAATATCTTTTCCAAGCATGGTGGCAACATGGGCGAAGAGGGCAGTGTCGCATTTATGTTCACGCGCGTTGGGCAAATTTTCTATCCGGCGTCGATTGGTAAAACCGAAGATGAAATGATGGAAATTATTATGGACGCGGATGCGGACAATTTGGAAACGACCGACGAAGGTTTTATCATTACAACAAAACCTGATGATTTTATGAATGTGCAGAAAAAGATTGCCGATGTTTTGGGCGAACCGGAAAATGCGGAATTGACATGGGTTCCGAATATGCCGGTGGACGTGGACGAAGAAACATGGGACAAGGTTGAACGCCTGGTTGACGCGTTGGACGATAATGATGATGTGCAAAAGGTGTTTACCGGCGCGGCGTAAAAGTGTAAGTGTTAGTGGCTAGTGTTAGTCCGTCACGACCGCGGCGCGGTCATGCCGCGACGGGTGTGCGGGGCAAAAGCCCCACATTTTTTGCAAAATTCCAGAGACGCGTCACCCCGCCGAAGGGCGGGGCCCAGGCCGAGCGTAGCGAGGACTTGCTCCGCAGGAGATTTTTCATTGTGAAACAATGAAAAACATAAATGTCTGCGACGCAGGTGCTCACATACGTTCGCACTGGATCCCGGCCTTCGCCGGGATGACGGCACTCTGGAATTTTTGCACAAGAAACCAGTGTAATGCACTGATTCCACTATCCACTTACACCAACACTAAAAAATCGCCGTTTGGCGATTTTTTTATCCTTGCCCCGATTCGGTGATTTGTGATAATATGTAAATGAACCAAGATGGGAATCTGGTTCAGGGACGTAGAACATCCCGTGTTTGTGCGGCACAAAAGTGTCGTAATCTGTTTATGGTGCTTTTGTGCCATTCCCCTGGCTGTTATTGGTCGGGGTGCCACGTAAGTGGGGGTATTCACAAACATGCCTGTTCTAACGCCCTGACCGTCCTGTTTTTGGTGACGGTTTTTTAAAATAAAACAGGGAGAACACCATGAAAAAAATATTTATACTATCATCATTGATTGTGACAACACTTGCCACGCCGTCATTCGCAACGCCAACGGAATTGGACAAGAAAACCGTGGCATCTAAGGCGTATGTTGATACGAAACAGAATATTATCGAAACCGGGTTGGTGGATTATTATAGTGCTGCAGATCACGAAACAAAACAGGTAGCATCTATTGTATCTTACGATTCTACAAATGGTTTAAATGGAAATCGGATCGGTGTTTTAGATTATGAAAATATCGATAACGAGGGCTGGAATATGCTTACTGGTTCCGAAATGGATAACTTTGTTCCAACAGTTCGTGCCGTGGCAGCAGGGTTGCAGAGTATTTGGGACAATATGCCATCACATTGGACTGCGCTTTCATGGTCCAACACCCAAAGAACTGCAATCAATGCATATAATTCAACATTTGGAAACGGCACAAACAATTGGGCAGGAACCAGCACAGATTTGATAAACGGGGATTTTTTGGCACGTTCCCTTGCCTTGAAACAAAATAAAATTGATGCGGGGACGGCGGGAAATGTTGTGACATACACCGGAACCGCGGGAACGGTTGGTTCGGTTGCGGTATCATCAACAGAAGATTATAACCAACAAAATGAACTTACCAATGGTTCGAATCTTGCCAATGTGCAATTGGTATCAACCAAGCAAAATAAAATGACCTGCGCCGGTTGGGACAGTGAAACACACACCGATGAACATTGTTGGCTTTGGAGTATAGAGTAATCCGCCTTCGCCCGCGGCTGCGACGGGTGTGCGGGGCAACGTCCCGCATTTTTTGCGACACCCCGCCCTGCGGGCACCCCTCTAGCCAGAGGGGAACTTGGACCGCGTTAGAACGAAAACAAAGTTCTCCTCTGGCTAGAGGAGTACGGCGTGAAACGCCGGGAGGTGTCGCCAATTTTATCATCGAATTTGGTGGCGTTCGTACGTTATTTTATAAACTTTTCAAATCTTGTTGTGTTGGCGTGGGCCAGGGCGATTGCGATGGCGTCACTTTCGTCCGCGGTTTTGGGGTTCGCGGCGGGCAATAAAATTCGCACCATTTTATCGACCGCGGTTTTATCCGCATGACCCGCACCGGTTAGAATTTTTTTTACTTTGTTTGGTTCGTATTCAAATACCGGAATGTCACGCACAGACACCGCAACCATTGCCGCCGCGCGTGCGTGGCCCAATATCAATGTCGTTGTCGGATTTTTATTCACAAATGTTATTTCCATACTGCATTCATCGGGTGAAAATGTTTCGCAAAGTTTTGTGACACCATTGAATATAATTGCAAGCCGTTCGGGCAGTGCACCGGTTTTCTTTGGCAAGATAACGCCACTCGCCACATATTTTCTTTCGTTGCCGTTTGTGTCGATGATTGCCCATCCAGTATGTAAAAGTCCCGGGTCTATGCCAAGTATTCGTTTCGTCATTTTGTTATTTCCTGAAACTTATTTTGCCGACGCAAGACGCGCCAAAGTATTTATTTATTTTCTTTGTGATTTCCGGAACCATATAAGTTAGATTTAATGTATACGCCGGATTCCGTGGTCTTAGTGTTATATTATATGTTCCGTCGCGTTGTTTTTTTATCGCACAAATGTCGGCAAGGTTTGATATTTCTGGGCCGATTATTTCTGGCCAACGCGCAACAAGGTCGGAATCCGATGCGCGAACACCAAAAATTTTCATCAGCCCCCCAAGCGCGCCCGCAATGGTTTGTGGGCGTTTTATGCGTTTGGTGAAATCGTTTTTATTTTGGTTTGACATAGACATATTCTTTTGGCATAAGGATGTACATTTCGCCTTGGGAATGTTGGCCGTGCGCGTATTTATATGCTTCGTCGCCCTTGCCAAAGAATATATCGGCGCGAACGAAACCGCGTATGGCACTGCCGGTGTCTTGGGCAATCATAAGGCGTCTAAATTTTTGTCCGTCCGAAAGGGTTGTATCGACGTATACGGGCAAACCCAACGTATAGAGCGAATCGTCCATCGCGATACTGCGTATTTTTGAAAGTGGTGTCCCAAGTTTTCCAATCACATCCGGTGGCACCGATTCATAGAAATATACATACCGCGGATTGTTATAAATTACTTCGCGCGCAAGTTTTGGATTTTTCTTTAAATGTTTCCAAACCGCGTCTGCGGAATAACCGCCTTCGGGTTTTATGCCACGGTTGCGCAATTGTTCGCCAATCGATTTAAACGGCATGTCGTTTACGGCGGCAAAGTTTAGTTTTACCATTTTGCCGTCAGGCAGTTTTAACATACCGCTGCCTTGGATTTGTATGTTTTGCACATCGACGATGTTCGCCCAATAAAGAACACGGCCAATTTTATCCCGGACGATTTTTTCCTTTGGTACGCCACGAAAGTTTTGACCGTTGGTTGGAACGCCCATAAGTGGTTCGTTGCATTCGGCGGTTTTTGTCCGGCATGCCGGGATTATCGGTGAATAATATCCGGTAAACGTCCCATGCGTACTTCCATTGTCATTATATATTTTATAAGGTTGAAAGTGTGATTCGAACCACGCGCGCACCGTTTCGGTGTCGGCACTGGCACTGGGCAGCATATTGCATTTTTCTTGGAATAACGCGCGGTCGGGTATTATGCGACCGGTGTATTGAATTTTTGCCTTGCACGAATTACGAAACGCCTGGAGTGCATACCGGACATCGTCATCCCGCCACCCGGGCAGGTCCGAATAAGACACTTTTTTCAAATTTTCGGACGGAATCGTCGAATCGTCGCCCGTGTGCGTTGGTGTCGAAACATCGCAAGACGCCAGCATCGCGCCCGCGATAACCAGTAAAATTCCCCTTTTTATCAGTTTAATTATGTTTGTTGTCATTTTTTTTATCCCCCCACTTGTAAAATTCCCCTTGTATGCTATATTATCATAAAACGAGTCATAAAAAAAGGAGCAATCGCATGGCTAAGTTCAATATTATATCTCAGTTCTTGAAAGACATTTCTTTTGAAAGCCCAAATGTCCCGGATTTATTCTTTAAACAGGATAACGGCCAGGCGGAATTGGAAATCAATATCGATATGCAGGTCAAAGGTTCGGAAAAAAATCTGTTTATGGTTGATTTGATTACAAAAATTCATTCGAAATTAAAGGCCGATTCGAAATCTATATTTTTGATAGAGGCGACATATTCCGGCCTGGTGCAGATGGAAGAAGAAAAAGACGAAGAAAAGAAAAAACGTACACTGTTGATTGATGTGCCGACATTGTTGTTCCCGGCGGTGCGCGCATTGGTGACACGCCTTACGGCCGAATCTGGATTCCCACCGTTTGCAATGCAGATGGTTGATTTCGCAGATTTGTATGAAAAGCGGAATCAAAAGCAAGCCGAAGCAAAATAAGAAAAACGCACCGAACGGTGCGTTTTTTTGGTGTTAGTGGCAAGCCCCGCCCTTGCGGCGGGGCCGATGAGACCGAGCGTAAGCGAAGGTCAAATCGGGGGCGGGTTATATTGTTAGTGGTTTTACCCGCCCCCGCATCGTGCGGCGTTTCACTTGCACTCTGCGGCCCCGCCGCAAGGGCGGGGCTTAAATAACCATTTTTTGCGATTCGGTTGTTTTTGTGATATATTTATTGGGATGGGGGGAAAATTGGGTTATGGCCAAAGATAAATATATCTCTATGCGAAGTTCGCTTAGTGGGTTTTCTTTCGCGAATCTTGGTATTTTTACCGGATTTGCCGATGGTATTTATAATGCCGTTTATTCCCTTGTTATCTTGGAAATTTTTATGAATTCCGCGGTTGTTGGTGTCTATGTCGCGATTTATTCGGTGTTCTGTATGATTGTCGCGTTGTTCGCGCATGAGATTTTTCGCCAATTTTCCAAGACCAAGGTTTTCTATTTTGCACTGTTGATGTTGGTTGTGTGCTATGCGATGATGGGTTTTTCCGTGTTGCCACGAACGTTTATTGTTTTGGATTACACCAGTGGTTTCGCAATCACGCTTACCGCGATGTTGGTGCCACTGTTTATGTCAGATTTTTCGCGTGATGTTGGTATGGCGCGGCTAAATTCGCGGTATCATTTGTGGATGAATATTGGTGCGCTGTTTGCGCCGATGTTGGCGGTGATTGTTGCAACCCGATTCGGTAATCGGTCGGCGTTCTTTTTATCATCGGCGATTTATTTGGGTGCGTGGGTGTTCTTTAAGTATTTTCATTTAACCCAAGAAGATAAAGTTATAAAACCCGTTAGTCCGCGTCGGACGGTGCGCGCACTTTGGCGCAACACGATGAGTTTTTTCAAAACGCCGGGAATGAAGCGCGCGTATATCGTGAATTTTGGATATTATTCGTTGCGGGCGATGCGTCTTTTGTATGTGCCGATTGTGGTGATAGAGGCCGGATTTACCAAGGATACATTGGGGTTGATTTTAAGTTTCGGTATTGTGCCATATTTGATTTTATCAGAAATTATGGGGCGTTTGGTGCGAAAATTTGGAAAAAGTATATGGTTGGTTTTGGGTTTCGGTTCGTTTGCGGCGTTTTCGGTATGGGCGACATTTGCGACCGGTTTTCCACTGCTTGCCATATTTGTGTTGTGGCAGATTTCCGGCGCCCTGATGGAACCGGTGCATGATTTGTTATTCTTTGATGGAACAAAGCAGGCGCAACAGACAAAGTTTTATGGTGTGTTTCGCACAAGTTGCAATTTGCCAAGTGTGATTGCACCCGGTATTGGCGCGGCATGTATTGCGGCGTTCGGAACAACCGCGGCGGTATGGTGGGTGACGGCCATAATAGGCGTGATTTCGATTGCGGTATTGATGGCAAGAAAAAGAGTGTAATTGTTAGTGGCTGGTGGTTATCCGTCACCGCTGGTGCGGTGCCGAGACTGCGCCGGGGCTTTGCCCCGGCTTGGTGTTGGTGCGTCTGGTCGCGACGGAGCGGTAGCGAAGACGGATGCGCCCGTTTTTTGTTGCCGATACTTTTTTCGCTTGTTTTTTATACCCATGTTTTGATAAAATATTCGTATCGGTGGGTGTTCCATCGATGGGGTGTCAAGACCCGTGGTTCCGGATGTCCGTGGGGACAAAAAACACCTCCAACCCAGGGTGGTTGGAGGGCGGTGAATATAAAGAATAAACCCACTATTTTCTCGGAACATAGTCTTGAACCTCCAACCACTTGAAGTGAATTCGGTGGTTTTTTGTTACATAAAAAAGGGGGAAATATATGAAAAAATTTATCGCGTTATCTGTATTTGCAACATTGTTTACAATGCCGTCATTTGCGGAACCAACGGAACTGGACAAGAAAACCGTCGCATCCAAGGCGTATGTCGATACGAAACAGGACAAAATCACAACTGGAAACATTATGTTTTATGATGATCCAGACGGAACCGAAAATGACATATCTGTGCCTGGATTAGTTGCGTATGACCCCCAAACAAGCACACTTTCCGGTAACAAAATCGGTATTTTGGATCAAGAAACTATTTTGGATGATGAGGGGAATTTGGGTTTGTACAGTAATAGTGGTGGTGGCTACGGTTCCGAAATGGATAATTTTGTTCCAACCGTCCGTGCCGTAGCAGAAGGATTGGAAGTCAAACAAGATAAAATTCCGGCGGTGTGGACAAGCACAACAGGTTCGTATGGTATAGCACCCATGGGTGGGCAAACAATTGATTTGGGGGCGTCCGATGGGACCGTTGGACGTCGTTATATCACTGCGGGTGGGTCGCAACCACTTACCCAGAAAGCCGGGGCGGATAATGTGATATTGTATATCAACGGAACAAAAACATTGGCGCAGTATCAAACATCAAATTTTGGTGGAATCGCTAATGATGAAATCGAAAATCAAAACTATATCAAGGGCGCATTGGTTTCATTGGAACTGTTGAAAGATGTGTATAATGCGTTACACAATGAAATTCAAAATGCAACCCCAACCGGCACGCCGAACACACTTGCAAATTATGGCGCAAATGGTGCGCTGGGCAATGGGGTTGCGACCGCAAATGCGCCAACGCATAATGCGACAACCGGCGAATTGGAAAACGGCGCAAATATCGCAACCATTGCCGCCGTTGACACCCGTCAGAAAAAACGCACCTGTGCCGGGTATGAAACCGGGCATGAAAATGATCCGGATTATTGTTGGCTTTGGGATTTTCCAGATGATTGATGAGAATTAGTGTTAGTGTAAGTGGTTAGTGGCTAGTTCACACAGTGAAGGAAACTACCCCACCACGTCACCGCACGGCGGTGCCGCGGTCCCCCCCTTCACACAGTGAAGGGGAATGAAAAAATAAATTGCATAGTGTTTTTTTTGCGGTATCATACGGGGCGTATAGCAAAGGAAGTTATTATGGCAAAGAAAGAAACGGCGGCGGCCACGACGGGCGCAAAAAATCCGGCACTTGAATCGGCACTTGCACAAATTCAAAAGCAATTTGGCAAAGAAGCAATTATGAAAATGGGCGATGGTTCGCAACAGAATATAGAGGCGATTTCTTCGGGCTCGCTGGGGCTTGATATCGCATTGGGGATTGGCGGTTATCCGCGCGGACGTATCGTTGAAATCTATGGCCCGGAAAGCAGTGGTAAAACAACGCTTGCACTGCACGCGGTGGCCGAAGCGCAAAAGAAAGGTGGCACGTGTGCGTATATCGATGCGGAAAATGCGTTGGACCCAAGTTATGCGAAAAAGTTGGGTGTGGATGTTGCAAACCTTATTATATCGCAACCCGATTCGGGGGAACAGGCATTGGAAATTGCAGATACGCTTATTAAATCTGGGGCGGTCGATGTTGTGGTTATCGATTCGGTTGCGGCATTGGTGCCCAAGGCGGAATTAGAGGGCAATATCGGTGACAGTTTTGTTGGAACGACCGCACGACTTATGAGTCAATCACTCAAAAAACTTGCGGGGTCGGTGTCACGCAGTAATACTTTGCTTATCTTTATCAATCAGATTCGTATGAAGATTGGCGTAATGTTCGGAAACCCTGAAACAACCAGTGGTGGTAATGCGTTGAAATTCTATGCTTCGGTGCGACTTGATATTCGGCGCACGGGCGCAATCAAGGACAAGGAAAATGTCATCGGAAACGAAACGCGGGTCAAGGTTGTGAAAAATAAAGTTGCGCCGCCTTTCCGCACTGTTGATTTCAAGATTATGTATGGCGAAGGAATTTCGCGCATAAGTGAAATCTTGGATATGGGTGTGAAATATGACTTTATCGACAAGGCGGGCAGTTTTTATTCGTACAATAATGAACGCATAGGTCAAGGAGAAGCGAATGCGCGCCAATGGTTGAAAGACCATCCAGAGGCGCAACAAGAATTGTTGGATAAAATTATGGCGCGTGCGGGTGGTATCGCCGAAGAAATGACGACCGGTCCGTCGGACGATGCGGACGAAAGTGTGATGGAAGAATAACTTGTTCGGGCGGCGTTTGTCGCCCGATGCTTTAATCAAAAGGGGGCAGGTATGAATATAGCAAAAATGTGGGCGATGACGCGTGTTGTAATGTTGGGGCATGTGTTTAACCCGCTTTGGCGGTCGCGTGCGCATCGGCGCGCGGTGCGCAGTGATGTGATTTCGCGGATTATTCCGGATTATTTTAAACGATATTTGCCGGCCGCCGCCGCGATTCCGGAACGTACGGTTGTGCATGATGATGAACATGAAAAAATTTTTACGCTTTGGTTGCAAGGCGAAGAAAACGCGCCCGATTTGGTAAAGGCGTGTTTTCGCAGTGTGCGGCGGCATTGTGAACAAGAACTGGTTGTGTTGGATGAAAATACGGTTTTTGATTATATTACTTTGCCCCAGGAAATTGTTGAAAAATATCGTGCGGGTAAAATTGCGCGTGCACATTTTGCGGATATTTGTCGCGTGGAACTTTTGTATGAACATGGTGGATTTTGGCTTGATTCAACCGGCTTTGTGACCGCACCAATTCCAGATTGGATTCAAAAACAAGATTTCTTTGTTTATATGGCCGGGCAACATGTAGGCAGTCCGTATAGTTTTATGCAAAACTGTTTTATTCGTGCGCGCAAGGGTGCGTATTTGCTTGATGCATGGCGGGCGATGATTCTGGATTATTGGATGCATGAAAATCACAACTTTGATTATTTTATGCATCAATTGTTGTTCAAAACATTGGTGCAAAACGATACGCGTGCAAAAAAGTATTTCGCCGAAATGCCACATGTTGACCAAGATCCAACGCATATGCTGTGGTGGGATTATAAAGACAAACCGTTTGATGCGGATACTTTTAATCGTGTGACGGCGGGTGCTTTTTTTCAGAAACTGACCTATCGTGGGTCGGATAAACCGGTGCCGGGATCGTTCGCGGACGAAATGATAAATAAAATGTAGGAATAAAATATGCCGAAAATATCAATAATTATTCCAATGTATAATGTTGAAAAATACCTGCGTCGGTGTTTGGATAGTGTATTGAATCAAACTTTTACCGAATGGCAGGCGATTTGTGTTGATGATGGTTCGCCGGATAATTCGGGGAAAATCGCCGAAGAATACGCGGCACGCGATAATCGTTTTATTGTCGTGCACAAAGAAAACGGTGGTTTGTCTGATGCGCGTAATGCCGGTATGCCGTATGCAACCGGTGAATACATTATGTATTTGGACAGTGATGATTTTATTCATCCACAAACAATGGAAATTGCGTATGCGATGGCCCGGCGTGATAAGGCGGATATTGTTGCATATACTTATGACCGTTTTTATCGACCACAATTGATGGTGTATCATAAATTGGGTTTGAATACTGATAATGTTCGGCCACTGGGGATTAGAAAAAAATACGATGTTGAAAAAGTAAAATCGCGCGTGACGGATGATGTGTTCGAATACGCAACCGAGCGCGCGCATAATAAATTTAATAAAAATCGTAAATGGTTGATTAAACATTGTCAGGTTTGGAAAAACATGTATCGGCGGGAACTGATTGCGGATACGCCTTTTATAAAGGGAATTTTGTTTGAAGATTTTCCGTGGTGGAGTGAGGTTATGTTAAAAAATCCACGTGTGTCGATTATAAATTTACCGCTTTATTACTATATACCAAACTTTGGTGGAATTGTGTTGTCGGCAAAACAATTGCGGATTATGCAATCGCTCTGTACGGGAATTTCCCACGCATACAGCGTTTATAAAAAATCAGCAACCGATTATCAGATGAAAAAATGGCAAGAACAATTTATGTGGTATTTTGTGAATTGGGCTTTTCGAAAAATAAAATATTTGAAGTCGGATGATGAATTAAAAGTTGCGCGTGAAATTTTTGCAGGTTTGAAAGATTCTGGGGTGTTTGATAATGTGCCGAATGAATGGTTCGAATTGCGGAATCAAATTTATGAATTTGTTGGGGAATGTTAGATGCGACCGAAAATATCGATAATTATTCCGATGTATAATGTTGAAAAATACCTGCGGCGGTGTTTGGACAGTGTGCAAAATCAGACGTTTTCGGATTTTGAGGCGATTTGTGTTGATGATGGTTCGCCCGATAATTCCGGAAAAATTGCCGAAGAATACGCGGCACGCGATAATCGTTTTATTGTCGTGCACAAAGAAAATGGCGGTCTGTCCGATGCGCGAAATTTTGGAACGAAATTGGCAAAGGGGGTTTTTGTTTTATACCTTGATAGTGACGATTTTATTCATCCACAAACTTTAGAGATATTGTATAAATCGGCGGTTGATAATAATGCCGATATGGTTGTTTTTAAGTTTGATATGACCGCGCGAAAACAAATGGAAAAAATGTTGGCGGCGGGTGTGGATGTTTTAGATTTTGTGCCTAAATCGTACAGAAAAAAATATGATGTAAAAAAAATTCCACATGTTGTGACCGATAACATACTTGGGCATGCAACCGAACGTGCACATGCGTTGGGGCGATTTACAGTTAAAAAATGTTATCCGGTGTTAAAAATGTTACGGCGCGAAATTGCCGAAGCACATAAATTTATCACAGGTATAGTTATTGAAGATTTTCCATGGTGGGTTGACATAATGTTTACACGGCCACGGACAGTTATACTGGATGCACCACTTTATTTCTATGTACCAAATGTTGGGTCTATTTTACATACCGCAAAAGTAATGTTTATGATTGAATGTATTTGTGTCGGACTAAAACATGCGTATGGTGTGTGCGCGGGTGTTGCAACACCGAAAGAGGCGCGGCGATTTAATGCGGAATTTTTGTGGCCTTTTATAATTACAATGAAACGTTTGGCGGCTGTTATAAAAGATGAAAAAGATATTGCGCGAATAAAACACTTATTTACGGAAATGCGTGATATGGGAATGCTTGAAAATCCGGTAAGGATGCGCGCAAAAAAATATAAACGGCGTATAGAAAAATTTATATCGCAGTAGTTTTGAATCTTTTTGGAATTTTTATGACCCATTGTATACCAATCATTCCGGGCTTTCCAATCGCATATATTGGGCGAAATATGCGTTGCATAATGCGCGCGATTTTTATGTGTGTTTCGTCGTGTGCGGGTTTGTTTGTGACCGCGTTTATTGTTCCGTTTCCGCGGCGTCGCAGGTGATTTACCCAATCTGCACCGCGTTTTTCCGCCTTTTTAATCAACATATTCATATCAACCGCGCCAAAGTGAAGCAGATATAAATTTTTATCAATGTGAAAATTTTTGCCTTTGACATGATGAAAACCACTGCCCCAACGGGCGGGACGGAATAAAACAACCGGTTTTGTATATCGCGTGGAAAGCAGGGCATATTCGCGCTGTGATAACATTGGTTTTGATGTGTCGAGTGTTTTTTCCGTTTTCATATTTTGCCCAATGTCGAAACCAAGTCCGGAAACGGTTGTTTTATATTTTGATTCGGACAGATATTCGCAAAGTGATTTTTTTGCGTTCGGGTCAACGATTAAAAATTCGTCCGAATCGCAACCGATTACAATATCATAAGTTTTGAATAATTTATTTGCTAAATCCGAAATTTTTCCGATTCTGTATTTATCGCCAGCCGCACGTGACATATCCGTGTGTGGCAGTTTTATTATGTTTGTGCCGTTTGCATTTTTGGGTGCGTCTTGGTCGGTTCCATCAAGAACTATATAAAGGTTTTCATTGCCCAATTCGTGACCGTAATATTCAACCCACCGCGATAGAAAAAATTCATCATTTCGTGCCATTGTGATGGCCGCAATTTTTTTTAGTTTTTGCACAGTGCCCTCGATATAACATATTTTGTTTTACGCAATAAGATTTTAACAGGATTTTTTGTTAAAAGCCAATTTATATATTTTGTTCCGAATGTTTCGCGCGCCGAAAATAAAATATCATCTTGCAATTTTTTTGGAATATGGTTTAGAACATATAAAATCTGTCGCCCGTATGCGCCGAAATGTCGTGTAAATGAAAGTTTCTTGATAAACGGCATACGGATTTTATAAAGGTGTTTGATGCGATTATAAATTCCGCGATTGTATATATTATAAATACATTTCCATGCGATTGTATGTTCGTTTAATTTGCGTGTGAACCCGTTTTCGTAAAGTTCGGTGACGGCGGTTTTGCTTTCGACCTTTTTTACCGACATGATAAAATCGCTGAACCAATTTGATAAAAATACAGTTGGGCGCATACCGATAAACCAGGATTGAATATGCTGGAATTTGCCGCCTGTTTTTTTAACCATACCGAATGCATCGGTGCCGAAAGATTCCATCTTGTTTAGGTATTCACCAATATCAAACAATGGGCCATATACGCTGTCGTTCACCATATACATAAAATCATAGTTCGATAAATTTGTGTTTTTAACCGCCCAAATATATGCGCGTTTGTATGAACCAAAATCATATTCGCCATGGCGCACGCCGGCGACATATAGGCAATGCGGTTTTACCTTGGCAATTTCAGATTCATCGCAATCAGAATCCATAACCAAAACACAATCGCCATATTTTGCAAATGACTTTATCAAATGAATTAGTGCGGAATTTATTTTTCCACCTTTGTCGTATCCGGCGATTAAAAAGATGCGTTTTGTTTTTTTCATTTTTTAATACAGATGTTTTGTGCATATGTTTATACCAAATAAATAATACTTTTTCTTTTTTGTATAAATATCTGTTCTGAAAAAAGTTTTATTAAATATTTGATATTTATTTTGGTGATACGGTTCTTCTTTCTTTGTTAAAAGTTCGGTTGCGCCATGTTCATATATAAATTTATTGTATCGTTCAAATGCTTTTTTTGTGTCCTCTGAAATACTATGTTTTATTTTATTTTTGTTTTTACCAAGTGCGGTTGGCGTGTTCACGACATTGTATCGTGCGCCCGGGACAGTGGCAACAGTGTTCGCCAGAATAATTGCGGTTTTGGAAAATATTAAATCTTGGGCGCCAAGAACCGCGGGTTCGAATAGTAAATTATTTCCTCGTAAAAAGTTTGTTTTATAAACATAACGCCATGCAGGATTAAATTGGTTTGCGCGTGTTTTTTCAATTTTGTCTTTCAAATCTGTGCAAATTTCTATGGAATCAAATACAGGAAAGTTATAATCAGGTTGGTTAACTTCGCCACATAAAATGTCCGCATTTGTTATGTATGCCGCGTTCGCCATTTTTTCAAAATAATCAAGATTTACAAAATCATCATGGTCATGAAAGTGTATATAATCGCCAGTTGCGATGGCAAGCCCATTGTTTGATGCGGTGGAAACACCGGAATTTTTTTGACAGACTAATTTTATTCGGTTGTCTGTTTTTGCATATGTTTTCACTATATCGGTACATAAATCCGAACTGCCGTCATCGACTATGATGATTTCAAGATTGCGATATGTTTGGTGAATCAAGTGTTCCAATGTTTTTGATATAAATTTTTCGGCGTTATACATGGGAATAATTACCGATATTTTCATTTTGTTCATAATATATACCTTTATTTTATTTGATTATATCTGAAACATAATATAAAAGCAAAATAGAATTTTAATCCTAGACTTATGAATTTTTTTCTTGTAGTTTTCTTGTGATGTCCAAGACAAAAAGATTATTTTTATTCGCCGCATATGTTAAAGATGGTGTCATTGACGAATCTTTGGTTTATTACGTGCGCGCTTTGTCCAAATGTGGCGATGTTGTGGTGTGTATGGATTCAAATTGTGAAAATTGGGAACTAAAAAAAATTAAAAAATTTGCCGTTCATATCATTGCCCGGCGGCATGGTGAATATGATTTTGGGTCGTATAAGCGCGCCTTTGCGTGGGCACAGAAAAATTTAGATTTCTGTAATTATGATTTTGTTTATTTGGTTAACGATAGTGTATATGGCCCCGTGTCAGGGGTAAACATCGGTTCTGTTTTGAACAAATTGGAAAAAGGCGGCGATTTTATTGGTATGGTAAGTAACCAAGATATTGGTGTGTCAAGGCATATTCAATCTTGGTTTGTTGGGGTTGGCAAAAGAATCGCAACCAGTAAAAAGTTCGCGCAATTTATTAATTCGATAAAAAAGCAAAATAATAAAAATGATATCGTGATGAAATATGAAATCGGTTTGTCTGAATTTGTGATGGCGGCGTTTCATGTTGATATGCACGTGTTGTTTGAACAGGATAATCATATGTGCAATACAATGTATAACAAACCGTATATCCCTGTTAAATATGGTATGCCGTTTATAAAAAAGTCCGCAATTCAACATATGATGTCGTGGAATTTTTTAGAGAAATATATCGGTAATGATATTTTATACAATACCATAAAATTAAATGGATTACACATAAAACCGCGCCCGATTAAATGTATGTGGGCGCGATTGCATGGTTTTTAATTTGTTTTTATAAACTTTCGTCTTTGCCGCGGGCAAGTTTTTTGCGTTTGCCACTGTCCAATTCTTTTTTACGCAGGCGGATTGTTGTGGGCGTGACTTCCACCAATTCATCGTCTTGGATATATGACAACGCTTCTTCCAACGACATTTTGCGCGGTGGTGCAAGGAACAATTTTTCATCGGCCGTTACACTGCGCACATTGGTTAGTTCTTTACCCTTTATGGGGTTGACTTCTAAGTCGTTTTCTTTGCTGTGTTCGCCTATAATCATACCGGAATAAACCTCGGTCTGGGGGCCAACAAACAAAACACCACGTGGTTCAAGGTTGTGCAACGCGTATGTCGCCGTAACACCATTTTCCATTGAAACCAAAACACCCGGGCGATATTGCACAATTGGACCACGATATGGGCCATATTTATCAAATACGCGATTCATAATACCGGTACCACGCGTATCGGTGCGAAATTCCGAAAGGTATCCGATAAGTCCGCGTGACGGCGCAGAAAACACAATGCGCGTTTTGCCACCGCCGGATGCTTTCATTTCGGTAATTGTCGCCTTGCGCTTGGTCATTTTTTCAATAACAACGCCACTGAATTCATCATCGACATCAACAACGACTTCTTCGATTGGTTCCAACATTTCGCCGTTTTCGCCCGTGTGCATAACAACGCGCGGACGCGACACCGAAAGTTCGAAACCTTCGCGACGCATTGTTTCAATCAAAATCCCCAATTGCAATTCGCCACGACCGGAAACTTCGAAAGATTCTTTGTTTTCGCTTTGTGTGACCTTTAATGCGATATTTGTTTCGGCCTCTTTGAAAAGGCGTTCGCCAATCATACGCGATGTAAGTTTTTTACCACTTTTCCCCGCAAGTGGTGATGTATTCACGAAAAATGTCATGGTAAGGGTTGGTGGGTCAATCGGCATTGCGGGAATCGGTTCGGTGACCGACGGGTCACACAGCGTATCCGCCACGGTTGCCTTGGTGAATCCAGCAACGACGACGATGTCGCCCGCCGACGCACTGTCGCGGGAAATTTTTTCAATTCCGCGGTGTTCAATAATCTTTGTGATTTTGGCGTTTTCGATAAATTCGCCGTTCATATTTATTGCCTTAACACTTTGACCAACGTGCACGGTGCCCGATTCGATTTTCCCGGTAAGTATTCGGCCGACATATGGGTCTGATTCAAGGGTTGTCGCAAGCATGGTGAACGGTGCGTCCAATTGACAACGCGAACCATTGCAATCCGGTGCCGGCACATGGTCAACAATCAATTGGAAAAGCGGGGTTAAATCTTTGTGTTCGTCGTTCAAATTGCGCACCGCCCAACCGTCGCGTCCAACCGCGTACAGGTATGGAAAATCAAGTTGTGCATCGTCCGCACCCAATTTATCAAACAGGTCAAATGTTTCGGATAAAACTTCGTCCGGGCGGGCATCACTACGGTCAACTTTGTTGATACAAACAATAGGGCGCAGCCCCAGTTTTAATGCCTTGGACAACACGAATTTCGTTTGGGGCAGGGGGCCTTCGGCACTGTCGACCAACAGGACAACACCATCAACCATTGACAAAATGCGTTCGACTTCGCCACCAAAGTCCGCGTGACCCGGAGTATCCACGATGTTTATTTTATAATCACGCCAAATGACCGATGTCGGCTTTGCGGAAATGGTAATGCCGCGTTCACGTTCGATGTCGCCACTGTCCATCACGCGGTCATCCACGCGTTCATTTTCGCGGAAAGTTCCCGCCTGTTTCAACATATTATCGACCAAGGTCGTTTTTCCGTGGTCAACGTGTGCAATAATCGCGATGTTTCTAATTTTCATATATTTGCCCTTTTTTAGCACAGAATTCTATCATGTATTTTTGCATTTTCAAATAAAATTTGATTTTGCTTATGGGGTGCTATATAATGTAGGCGCAGCGAAAAAAGGATTAAACATGGAAAGGAAATTCAAAAGAGATGTTTCAGAAAGTTTGAAATGTTTGCATTCGGTGTTGTTGAAAAAGGCCAAATCGCAAAATTTATCAAAAGACCGGTTTCAAAAATGTATGGAATATTTGAATTTTCTGCGATTTGTTGCTTCTAATGCCGCGGCATGTTGTAATCCGGAATATTTTGTTAAAAATGTTCAAAAAATGGGATTTGATGTTGCAACAGATTTTAGCCTGTTGGATATAGATGAAGTTGCTGCACAATGTGTTTATGACATTATGCTATGCCGGCGTGACTATATATATTGGGGTGATGAAAAACTGCGCAAGACCGGGAAATTTTTTGAGTATAAATACAAATCACGACAAGAAGCAATCGATGCGATGCGTCTGTTCAAACGCGATGTAATTCAGATGGTCGGTGGTGTGATTCCGTATTTTATGCAAAATTTGCTTGGTAAAAACAGATAGAACACCGTCTGTTTCTATTGGTGTTTTCCACCGATTTTTGTTCTGCCGCCCATCCGCCTTCGCCGATAAGTGTTAAGTTTGTTTTACTATTACAAACAAATGCTACGGCGCGATTGGGCGGAACGGGCTATTAATGTTTTCCACCGATTTTTGTTCTGCCGCCCATTAATGGTTGCAGTTTTTTCGGAATGTTCACAGACCCATCGGCATTTTGGTGGTTTTCAATTACCGGCACCAATGCGCGGGGCAGGGCGATTCCGGTGTTATTTAATGTTGCAACAAATTTCACTTCGCCGGTTGCATTTTCGCGATAGCGCGTGTTTGTGCGGCGGGCCTGAAATTGGCCAATTGATGAACAAGACCCCAATTCCCGATACGCGTTTTCGGATGGAAACCATGCCTCGACATCATTCATTTTAACCTTGTTAAATCCCATGTCGCCGGTGGAATTCGCAATAACGCGATATGGTAATTCCAAATCCGCCATAACTTCGCACAGGTTATTTAACAAATGTTCGTGCATTTCGTCGCTTTGTTCGGGTGTGCAAAATACATATTGTTCAACTTTGTTAAATTGGTGCACACGAACGATTCCGCGCGTGTCGCGACCGGCGGCGCCGGCCTCTTTACGAAAGCATGGTGAAAAGCCCGCATATTTTATTGGTAATTCGTTTTCAGATAAAATTTCATCCGCGTGCATAGAATTCAAAACAATTTCCGCCGTCCCGGTTAGACAACGGTCGGTTCCTTCCAACATAAATACATCGTTATTCATAACCGATAAATCCGAACCCATAAAATGTCCCGCGTTGAATATGGTTTGTGGTTTGGAAATTGATGGGCATTCAATGTATTTGAAACCCTTGCTAATCAATTTTTGAATTACATATGTTTGTATGGCCAGTGATAATTCCGCCGCTTCGCCGGCAAGTGCATAAACGCGTGTGCCACAAATGCCCGCAATCTTTTCCGGCATCCACCAACCATTCATTTCCAATAAATCCCATTGCGCGCGTGGGGTAAAATCAAATGTGCGCGGTGTGCCGACACGGCGAACCTCTATGTTTGCGGAATCGTCCGCGCCAACGGGTGCATCGGCCGACGGGATTTGTGGAACGCGGTGCAAAAGGTCGTTTAACTTTGCCTCCTTTTCTGCAAGTTCCGCCAAATCGTTTGCAATCTCTTCGCCAATTTGTTTGGATTTTGCGATAAGTGGTGCCTTGTCTGTGGCGGTTGGAATTTCGCGCGAAAGTTTATTTTTTTCGGCGGTTTTCGTTTGGGTAATTGTCTTTAATTCGCGAACGCGCACATCCAATGATAAAATGTCATCGACAACATCCGGAAAGTTTTTCACGCGACATGCGTTTTTCACAATTTCTGGGTTTTCACGAATAAATTTCATATCCAACATTTTTCATCCTTTTTTACTTATGCGTTTGCATTAAGGTATGCAATCGCGTCCATCGCCGCGGTGCAACCCGTGCCGACCGCCGTTGCAATTTGCATTTTTATATTTGAATGGACATCGCCGGCGACAAACATTCCGCGTGGTAACGCGTCCGGTGCCAATCGCCCAAGGTCGTCGCGTTTGATGTCTTCGGTTAAATAATCGGTGTTTGCTTCGTGTCCAATCGCAACAAAAATTCCGTCACAGATAATTTGTTCATCGTTTGTTGTTGTTGCAATCAGTTCACCGTTTTCGGAATTCGGACGTGCCGATATAGATTTTAATTCCGTGTTAAATACACATTCGATGTTTGACTTTGCCGCAACGCGGTCGCGGATAATTGCTTCGGCGCGTGTAAATGCAGATTTGCGATAGATGATTTTTACCGTTTTTGCAATGTCCGCCAAATACAGCGCATCGTTTAGTGCGGAATTGCCACCACCGATAACAAGAACCGTTTTGCCGCCATAGAAAAACCCGTCGCATGTTGCACAATATGAAACGCCACGGCCAAAGAATTCACGCGCACCCGCGATTTCAAGTTTTCGCGGACTGGCCCCCGTTGCCAAAATAACACTGCGCGTGTCATATTTTTTTCCGTGTGTGTCGGTCAGTGTAAATGTATTGTTTTCACCGTTTTCAATATGCGCGATTGTATTCATTTCGATTTTTGCACCGAAAGATTCCGCTTGCCCTTTCATAAATTGAATAAGGTCAAAACCCGACCCACGAAATCCCGGATAATTTTCAAGTGTCGCAATTCCCGCGGTTTGACCGCCAAGTGTGTCGCCACCAATAACAAGTGTGTTTTTGTTCGCACGTCCACAATACAGTGCCGCGGTCAATCCCGCCGGCCCAGAACCCAAAATAATAACATCGTACATGTAAAAAATCCTTTTTGTGGGTCATAACATAGCACAAATTCATTGGATGTGCCATAAAAAATTCTTATTTGCCGAAATGTTTTTTTAGTGTTTGATACGCGGCGGAAATTTTTGCAAATTCGGTACCCGACGAATCCGAACTTTTTGCCGTGTCCGGGTGATATTTTTTTGCAAGTGCGCGGTATTTTACACCGATTTCACGCCACGTGGCGGTAATTGGTAATTCAAGTGTTTTGAATGCCGAAACAATTGCCGACGGCAGTGATTTTTTGGGTGGCATTTTATCAAAACTTGCGCGGCCGGTAATAAAATCGTTTAAAAATTTTATGTAATCGGCGGTGTCTTGGGGACTGCGTTTGCCGACCGGTTCGCCGAATGTTTGGCGTTCCCAATCTTCTTCGATTTCATCGGCGGACATATTCGCATAATAATTCCAATTTTTATTGTATTCGGCGGCGTGTTCCTTGCAAAAAGACCAGTATTCTTTTAGGTCGCGCGTTTTTGGTGCGCGACAAGTGCCCGCCCGTGTGCAACCGGGAAAATCACATTTTTTAATCATTGTTTGTGTGTCCTTTTTTATCTGAAAGTGGGTGATGTTCGGCGACAACCTGTTGCAATTTTTCAGGCAGAACATGCGTGTAAATTTGTGTTGTTGATATATCTTCGTGTCCAAGCATGGTTTGAATCGCACGCAAATTTGCACCGTGTGACAGCAAGTGCGACGCAAACGAATGTCGCAAAACATGCGGGCCAACGCGCGTAGGCGCAATCCCCGCAAGTGTCGCACATTTTTTTAGCAATTTGAAAAAACCGTCGCGTGTTATGTGGCCCGATGCACCACGTGATGGAAAAACAAATTTCGATTCGTCCGCATCGCGCATGCGTAACCATCGGGCAAGGGCGGTTTGTGCTTCGGCATGCATGGGGACAATGCGTTCCTTGGAACCCTTGCCATGAATCAAAAGGCGGTCGCCAAGTATCGCCGTCATTGGTAATTCGCAAAGTTCGGACACACGCAGGCCCGATGCATAAATCAATTCTATCATTGCGCGCAGACGGGTTGCATTGCGGACATCGCCCGCCGAAGATATTAGTAATTCGATTTCTTCGGTGGTAAGTAATTTCGGCAATGGCTTTGGTCGTTTGGGCAATTCGATGTTTGTTGCCGGATTTTTTGTGATTATATGTTCCAACATTAAAAACTTATAAAATCCGCGCAAGGCGCTTGCCTTGCGGGCGATGGATGTTGGGCACGCAGACAGTTCGCCAAGGTATTTTTGAATATCCGTGGCGGTGGCGCCAACCAATCCGCCATTTATCGCCGCGTCCGCCATACGTAAATCGTTGGCATACGATGCAAGGGTGTTTTTGCTGCGCCCCTTTTCGGCGGAAAGTGCCTCTAAGAAAACATCGATATAGTTCATTATTCGTATAATATAACCTCGGTCACGTTGTTGGTTGGTGGAAAATATACTATCATCAAAATAACAAGTATGATGATTAGTATGCATACAACGAATTTCCATAGACCAGAACTTTTTTTACGCAGTGGCATTTGTATTCCTTTTTTTTATATTGTGTCAAATCCGGCAATAAATACACCCGCGGCCGCGATGATAATTAGTGGTGGTGCAATAATCGCAAGTAATGGCGGCAATGTGCCGTTCGCGCCCAGTGCACTAAAAATGTTTAACAAGAAATATAAAACAAAACATGTAAGTATTCCAATGGCGAATTTTGTTCCAAAACTGTGGTTGCGGCGTTGGTGCGTTTGCGAAAATGCAACCCCAAGTGTCGCCATTGCAATCATACTAAGCGGTAAAAACAGCAATGTCCAAAACTGAATAATATGCCCACGTACCGGAACGCCGACCGCAGACATTTTCTTGATAAATTGTGGCAGGTTCCAAAATGAAATTTGGTCGGGTTGCAGGTATCGGTCAAGTATTGTTTTGGGTGTTATTTGCGTTTCGCGTGACCATGTGTCGCGGTGTGCGTGTCCAGTTGCGTCGAATATATTTGCGTTTGCGGTGGTAAGTGTGTTCCCCGAAAGTGTTGCGTGCGCGGTGTCAATTCGTGTGTTCAATTTGAAATTCGAATCTTGGACCATGATAGTTGTGTCATGAAAGATTAAATCGGTATTATCCTGGGTCACATTTTTTGCGATAATCGTTGTGTATTCATTGCCCGAAAAATCGCGCACCCATATTTTCCCGTCAACCAATTTAAGGTATTCGGAACTTATATTTTTTGAACGCAGATTTACCGCATATGGATTTATAACCGTTGTTGCGAATACGCCGATTAAAAACGCACCAAACAAAAAAGGTCGCGCCATTTGATATGGTGAAAGCCCCGCGCCGGAAATAATTACACCTTCACTGGACCGGGTAAGGTTATAGTATGCGACCAAAGTTCCCATAAAAACCGCAAGTGGTAAAAACATCGGAACATATTCGACAAGACGTATCCATGCGTCGTTTAGTGCAAGCAGTGCCGTTGGGTACCCGGGCAACCTTTCGACAAAGGTGACCGCGAATATAATTCCGCATACAATCAGCAACACCAACCCAACGCCCATAAAAAAGCGTTTGAATAAAAATCTTGAAAGAATACGACTGTGTGCCATTTTGGTTATCGCCTGTTTGAAAAGTATACCCTGTTTATTTCCCGATTGCAAAATTAAAATGAATATTTATAATATGCCGGATAAATAAAAAGGAAGTATACAATGGATAAAAAACCAATATCAAAACAGGGATTTGAAAACATTATTCGGGAATTAAAAGATTTGAAAGAGGTGCAACGCCCCGATATACTTAAAACTGTGCAATGGGCGCGGTCACTGGGCGATTTGTCGGAAAATGCGGATTACAGTGCCGCCCGCGAAAAGCAACGCCAGATTGACAAGCGTATTCAATACTTGGAAGATTTGGTGAACAATGCCGCGGTTATTGATATCGATTCTTTGTCGGGCGACCGCGTTATTTTTGGCGCGCGCGTTGTGTGCGAAGACGAAGATGGAAATCGTATGCAGTGCCGAATTTTGTCGGATATCGAATCGGACGGAAAACAGGTTATATCATGCACTTCGCCGGTGGGACGTGCACTTATTGGGCGGTGCGTTGGGGATACTTGCGTTGTGCGGTTGCCGTCGGGTGAACGCGAATATGAAATCTTAGAGGTTAAATTCAAGGAATAGGGGGGCATTTTGTCCATAAGGCTTTTGCCTGATTATTTGGTCAATCAAATCGCCGCCGGCGAAGTTGTTGAAAACGGCGCAAGTGTCGTCAAAGAATTGGTTGAAAATGCGTTGGATGCCGGCGCGGACCAGATTATTGTTGATGCCCACGATGGGGGACGAACACTTATAAATGTTGTTGATAACGGGTGCGGGATGGCGCGCGATGATTTGAAAAATTGCACTATGCGGCATGCGACATCAAAGTTGCCCGATGATGATTTAATGAATATAAATTTTATGGGGTTCCGTGGTGAAGCGTTGCCGTCAATTGCGTCCGTGTCTGATATGACGATTGATACATGTAATGGTGTGGATAAAAATGGGTGGCACCTTGATTGCCACACTGGTGAAATAAAACCGTCAGATTGGCAAAGCGGAACGCGAATTCGTGTGCAAAATTTATTTGCAAAAACGCCGGCGCGGTTAAAATTCTTGCGCAGTGATAGGGTCGAAACCATGGCGGTGTTGGATGTGATAAAACGCCTTAGCATGGCGCGAACGGATGTTGGCTTTGTGCTAAATAACAAATGGCGGTTTCCAAAGGGACAACCACTGATTGACCGAATCGTTGCCGTTATGGGTGATGATGTGCGTGGGCGTATGCGTGAAGTTTTGGCGGAATCTTCGTCGGGCGCGATGAAAATTTCGGGGTATATTTCCGAACCGACACTGCGTCGTGCATCGTCGGTGGACCAATTTTTGTTTGTAAACGGGCGACCGGTAAAAGATAAAGTTTTGGTTGGGGCGTTGCGTGCGGCGTATATGGATGTTATGCATGCACGGGAATTTCCGCTGTGCGCGTTATATTTGACATTGCCGCCGGCAAATGTTGATGTTAATGTTTCGCCGACAAAAAACGATGTGCATTTTTTGGAACCGTCGCACGTGCGGGCGTTTATTATAAAGTCCCTGCGCGATGTGTTGGCGCAAAATATGGTGGATGCGCCGCGTGCGCCCATGCAAAATTTTTCGGAAAAAATTTCATTTGATAATGCGCCCGTTTTAACGCCACACTTGCGCCCCGTGTCATCGGCACCAATGGTGCATTCGCCGAATAAAATACAAAATCCGTTTGCCCAAAGTCTAATGTCTGATTTTGGTGCGATACAAAAAATGGAAACCGCACCGGTGCAAGAAAATGTTGATGATGTTTTTGACGATATGCCACTTGGGCGCGTGATAGGGCAAATTGCGAATAAATATATTCTTGCCGCGACGGCGGACAGTTTGGTTGTCGTTGACCAACACGCGGCGCATGAACGGATTACATATGAAAAATTGCGCGTGCACGCGATAAAATCACAACCGTTGCTGACCCCGATTGTGGTGCGGTTGCGCGCAGAAGATGTTGTCGCGGTGTTGTCGATTGCGGATGATTTGCGCGAAAGCGGGTTGGCAATTGATGCGTTTGGCGATGATGCAGTTGCGATTTTTGAAAAGCCCGCAGATTGGGATATGGATTGGGCGGCGGCGTTGCACGCGATTGCGGACGAAGTTCGCGCATACGGGCATTCAAGTCAGATAAAAGAAAGATTGCATCTTAAACTTGCGAACTATGCGTGTCATCATTCGGTGCGTGCGGGGCAGAAGTTAAATATGGAACAAATGAACGCGTTGCTGCGTGATATTGAAAAAACGGAACATGGGGGCGAATGCAATCATGGCCGCCCGGTGTATAAATTTATTCCAATTACACAAATTGACGGGTGGTTTGAAAGGGTGTAAGTGTTGGCGGGTTCGTTTTTTTTTCTCGTCATACCGCGGAAACGCGGTATCTTTTTGTCACAGTTGAAACCACCAGATACCGCGTTTCCGCGGTATGACGACGCTTTGCGTTCCCCTTCTTTCCAAGAAGGGGTGGCGCCGAACGGCGACGGGGGAATTCCCATACCCCCCGGCTGTTCAGCCGGACCCCTTTCCCAGGGAAAGGGGAGCCCCCCGTCACAGTTGAAACCACCAGATACCGCGTTTCCGCGGTATGACGACATAGTTTTTGTATAAATTTTTTGGCTTTAAGAATTTGCGCAAATGCCCGGAATCCGTGGGGTTGCTTGGATTAAAAAGTGTATAAAAAAAACCAAGGTTTTTTTTATACACTTTGGGCTAAGAAACCAAAATTCGTAAGTCATTGATTTTACAGGAAATAAAAATTTTGATTTTTTGAAAAAAAGTGTTGACTAAAAACCTTGGTTTTTGTTACACTTTTATTAGCGAATTTGTATGCAGAAAATCAAAGGAAAAAGGAGAGTAAATCATGCGAATCGGATTTGGTTGTTATGTTGCAAAAAATACGCCGTCATCCCGCGGAAGCGCGGGATCTAGTGGTTTCAACCGTGACGGGGAGATCCCGGCCTTCGCCGGGATGACAAAGAAAATATACGGGATGACGGGGAAAATATGCGGAATGACGAGGATTGTAATTGTCGCGTTGTTTATCACCCTGCCGTCATTTGCAACGCCGACACCGGCCGACCGCAAAACTGTATCGTCCAGGGCATACGTTGATACATCGGTTGAAACACGACAAGAAAAAATACCGGCCACAAATCCGAATAATACAAATATCGGTGTTTCGGTTGTCACATATACAACAACCGGAAATGGCACAATCGGCGAACGTCAAATCTATGATGGAACAAATAATTATACGAGTGGTGACGCGAATAAATTGGTGACGGCATCGGCACTGAAAGGCAGTGTTACAAACCTGCCCACAATGCAAACATCAAAATTGACCTGTGCGAATCCGGACACATGCAGTTTATGGACCATCGTAGATCAACAGGTATACGGTGGAAATAATAATAACAACAGCAACAACAGCAGTAATAATAACAATAATAATAATGGATAAAAAATATAATGTGTGAACGGGGGGAAAGAAATGTTAAAAAAGATATTATTGGCATTGATATTTGCGATTACTGCGATAACCAATGTTGCGCATGCCGAAGATGATATGAAAACCGTTGCGTCAAAGGCATATGTCGATACAAAGATAGAAACGAAGCAGTTAAAAATTCCCGCGGCGGGTCAACCAAATGTTGGTGCGGGCGAAACGGTAATGACCTATACCGCGACCGGAAACGGTCAAATTGGTGAACGTGGCCTGTATTCAGACATCAGCAATTATGATGCAAGCACAGACGGCGATAAACTTATTACCGCATCGGCGTTAAATGCGACATTTACAAATTTACCAACAACCCCAACAACAAAATTGGAATGTGCGAACGAAAGCGACGGTTGCACCCTTTGGACTATCGTTGACCAGACGGCGTATGCCCGTGGATTACCCGATGGATATACACGGTTGGAATATATTGAAAGCCGGGTGCCAGCGGCAGATGCTTATATTGATACGGGATTAAATTTCAACAGCGATTATATTTATGAAATAACGTACGCAAAAGGCGGAACCAACAATGCGATAATGGGGGCGCGAAAGAATACGGATTATACAGCACAAGGAAATTTTTCCTTAACATATCGTAGTAACTCTACTGCTTTGTATTCAAGCACGACCTCTGGTTCATCTGCGGTAGTTTTTGGCGATAGCATATTTGGTATTCAGCATACTGTAAAATATCAACAAAGCACATCTACATTATTGTTTGATGGTACAAATAAGTGGTTTTCTAATTGGATAACTAATGTAGAAATTCCATATAATGTATATTTGTTTGCTTTCAACATGGTTGGCAATGCAGGTGGTGGAAGAACAGAGTATGTACGCATCTATTCATATAGTGTAAAAAATATAAATGGCACATTGATTCAAAATTTTGTTCCCGCCAAGAATAGTGCCAATGTTTTGGGTATGTATGATACCGTAAGTGGGACGTTCTTTACAAACGCTGGTGGCAATGACAATTTTGTCGCCGGTCCAGTTGCAAATTAAACAAGCCGTTTATTATTGTTTCCGGTTATACCGCCGCATCAAACCCCACGAAAATGTATGACATTTTTGTTGGCAATGCCACAGAAATTACTGATTTTGTTGTTCGGTCGCGGCCGCGCGTTTGCGTTCGACGAAAGTAATGCGACCCTTGGCCAAATCATAAGGTGTCATTTCAACACGAACATGTTCGCCAACATTGACCCAGATGCGCGCCTTGCGCATTTTGCCACATACAGTTGCCAAAATTTCATGGTCATTTTCAAGCCGCACGCGAAACATTGTGTTTGGTAATTTTTCGATTACGGTGCCTTCGAAAACGACGACGTCATCTTTTGCCATATTTATCCCTTTGATAAAACGGTATTGATTTTATGCCACGGCGTTTCAAAAATCAAGAATTTTTTATTTGCGAATGGGGCGATGTTCTGATAAAATTATATATAAGTATTGTAGGAAGGGAAAATCATGAACATCAAAATACTATCCGTTATTTTGGCGGTTTTGCCGTGTGTTGGCGTGGCCGCAACGCGTGATAATGGTGCGGCCGGTGCGGGGCGGTTTGGAATTCGTGCGCCGTCGCTTTCCATTGGGCCGGCGGTAAAGTCAAAG
>Ga0247611_10001169_pt1 | contig 48036 bp, 38 predicted proteins | sample 177DNAGHGhighgp2_FD_192422 | JGI IMG/M metagenome (GOLD analysis project Ga0247611, IMG submission 192422) | Sheep rumen microbial communities from Palmerston North, Manawatu-Wanganui, New Zealand - 1770 DNA GHGhigh gp2 | ecosystem: Host-associated > Mammals > Digestive system > Stomach > Rumen... | reverse complement strand
CAATAATCTTCTCGTCCAACAATTCTTTGATCATTCCCTCGATATCAGCATCAGAAGCCGTCAAAGTCTTCGACTCCTTAGCCTGGAACACGATGTTCTTGATGGCTTTCACCTTGGTGGGAGAGCCACTCAGACCGCATTGGTTCACATCGCCATCCACGTCGGCCACGCTCCATTGGTTCAGCGTGAGATAAGGTCTTTCCTCATACAGGCTATCATAGGGCGTGCCTTCGGCAGGACGCTCCATCGGACAAGTCGAGCGCTTGTACTTCATCACCAGCTTGGCGTTCTGGGGACGGCAGGGAGCGGCACTTCCATTCACGGTAAGCACTACGGGCAGCGGAGCCTCAACCGTCTCTACGCCACCGTCAATCACGCGCTTCACGGTAACCTTCTTAACTCCATTAGTTTCTTTAACTCCTTGAACCTCTTCCACATAAGTTACCTGATTCAAGTTCAGCTTCTGGGCAACCTGAGGACCTACCTGAGCGGTATCACCATCGATAGCCTGACGTCCACCGATGACGATATCCACGTCGCCAATCTTCTTGATGGCGGTAGCCAGGGCGTAAGAAGTAGCGAGGGTATCAGCACCGGCGAAGAGGCGGTCGGTCAACAGCCAACCGGTATCTGCGCCACGATAAAGTCCCTGACGGATAATCTCACCTGCACGGGGAGGACCCATCGTGAGGATTCCTACTGTTGAGCCCGGGTTCTGCTCCTTCAGGCGAAGGGCCTGCTCCAGGGCGTTCAAATCTTCCGGATTGAAGATAGCGGGCAGGGCAGCACGGTTGACGGTGCCTTCGGCAGTCATTGCGTCCTTGCCCACATTACGGGTGTCTGGCACTTGCTTGGCCAGCACAACGATTTTTAATGACATAATTATTTATATTATTATGAGTTTTTTCAAATCGCCCGCAAAGGTACTGCTTTTTACCCACACAGCCAAATTAATTGCACAAAAACAACCTATTTGCGCACACTTCCGCCATTTTGTGCAAGAACGACATGCCCCCTCATCGCTTATAGATTTCCGCCTCTTCCCATTTCTCGAGAATTTCCTTGGCCTGCTCCTTATGCTTCTTGTCGCGACGGCGACGGCGGTCGAGCATCATGCCAAAATCAAACTGCGCCACTCCCGCAGGAGCTTCGGCGGCTCCGGCCATTGCACCCTGAAGAGCCCAGCCGGAGACCATTCCCTTCAACTTCGAGTTAAGCTCCATCACCACCACCTCGTCCAGCACATGATCCTGCGGCAAGAGGTACATCGTGTCGCCCACTTCATAGCTGCGCATCCGTTCTGGAAGATAGTGGACATGGCGGAAAGAGATGCTGTCAGCCAAGGAGTCAACCCTCACGCGCCCGATGGCATCAGAGGAAACAACCCTCCCTCCGGCACGCACCGACACATTCGCCACAGGCAAATGAGTGTCCATGTCGAGAATAGTTATCTGTCGCTGTGCCGCCCCTTCCAAGGAAGCGGCAATCATGACGAGAGACAAGCAGGTCCTAAGCATCCGATGGTTCATGTCGATGGCAAAGATAAGCCTTTCTGTTCGTATGCCCACGCCCCCACCCCACTCCTTTAAAACGAATTAAGCAAATACAACGTTTGCTAACCTATCTAAACGGAAGTGAAGGTCTTGTGAAATAAAAATGCATTATATGGTATGACAAATATCGCATTCTGGATTTTTTGCTAACTTTGCAGTCTGAGACCGAAATCCGAACATCAAATGAAGAAGATTATTTTGTTGTTGTCCTGTGTGCTGATGTGCAGTATGGTGAGTGCACAGGAGAAAAAAGATCATAAAGAACCGCAGAGGAAGAAGGTTGCCGTCGTATTGAGCGGAGGCGGAGCGAAAGGCATGGCGCATATCGGCGTGCTGAAGGTGCTGGAGAAAGCAGGCATACCGGTAGACATAGTCACGGGTACGTCGATGGGCAGCATCATCGGCGGACTCTATGCCATCGGCTACAATGCGAACGCGCTGGACTCGATGGTGCGCGTGCAAGACTGGGGCTATGTGATCAGCGACAATGAAGACCTGCGCAACCAGAGCCTCAGCGACCGCAAGAAGCAGAACACCTACCTGTTCAGCACAGGCCTGACCCTCGGAAAGAAAGACAAGAACGCCGGCGGACTCATCAAGGGCAAGAACCTTGCCGAGCTGTTCCAGCAGCTCTGCGTGGGCTATACCGATTCGCTCAACTTCTCGAAAGACCTCCCCATCCCCTTCGCCTGCGTGGCGACGAACATCATCGACAACTCGGAAGTGGACTTCCACAGCGGCCGCATCGCGCAGGCCATGCGCGCCTCAATGGCCATTCCGGCAGCCTTCTCACCCGTAAGAATCGGCGACAAGGTGCTGGTAGATGGTGGCCTGAAGAACAACTATCCTGCCGACATCGCCCGTGAGATGGGCGCAGATGTCATCATCGGCGTCACCGTGCAGGGAGCGCCCAAGGTGGCCGAGGACATGGGAGGCGCGATGAGCAGCAGATGCCATTCGCCGGCATCGGCCATATGGAATACGTGAAACATCAGTTTGTGGCCGCACAGCTGCAGGCACAGCAGCGCGTCGGCGAGAAACACTATCTGTTGCTGTGCGTGACAGGCGGACAGCAGGCAGACAAGGCGAAAGAGCTGTTCGACCATCGTACATTGATAGGCGCGCAGGGAGCGTACTACTATAAAACCTTGTTCGGGCCTATGGGTGCAACGCTGGGCTACAGCAACAGGACGAAAAAGGCCTACATCTTCCTGAACATCGGATATGAGTTTTAGAAGAGAAGCCAAGAAGTTTAATAGCTTAGTAGTTTAATAGCTTAAATTTCTTAGAATTATTCTTACAAAATCTTGTTCAACTTTTTGGGCAATCTAGAAATTAAAATGGAAAAATTAAAAATTAAAAAATAAAAAGGAAAAAAGTCAAGGAGGCAAGACGATAGCTTTTGTTCAATTTTGGACTCCCTGACTCCCTGATTTGCAATACCAAAGCTCTTCCGGGCTATAGTCAAAGCCTTTCTAGGCTAAACCCAAACCTTTTCCACGCTAAAGGCAGTCCAATTAGCCCGGAAAAGGTCTCCCTTTAGCGTAACAAAGGTTTGAGTTCAGGGTAATAAACGTATGCTTTTATGAAAATCCCCCTGCGCTCCTTCAAAACTGCCGCCGACATCCCCCAAAAGCAAAAGGAGCCCTTTCGCCTTGCAAAAGAGCCCCTTTGGGCTATCATACAAAAGGCCGTGTTTCTAACCGCTTGATAATCAACATGTTGAATATTCGAAATACTCGCGTTTTTGCGCACCACTCATCACTCAGTTGAAAATATTCGAGTTATGAGGGCCCAAAACTTAAGAAAATCTTTACAATCCTAACATTTCCTTTGACTTGGAGGAGGACAGCATTGGGGGTGCAGATGAAAAAAGAAAGGGCAAACACATACGCATATAAAAAAATTGTGTAACTTTGCAGCGTTATTCATGAATAAGGATTAAATGGACAATGAACAGTTCGGCCTGCTGAGCCGGATTAAATACCCTGCCGACCTGCGGAAACTATCGGTGAACGACCTGCCGGAAGTATGCCGCGAGCTGCGCCAGGATATTATACAGGAGGTGTCGGTGAACCCCGGACACTTCGCCTCTTCATTGGGTGCCGTGGAGATTACGGTGGCCCTGCACTATGTGTTTGACACGCCCAAAGACCGCATCGTGTGGGACGTGGGCCATCAGGCATATGGACATAAGATTCTGACGGGACGGCGTGAGCAGTTCTGCACGAACCGTAAGCTGGGCGGCATCAAGCCCTTCCCCTCCCCCGACGAGAGCGAATATGACACGTTCACCTGCGGACATGCCTCCAACAGCATCTCGGCAGCCCTGGGAATGGCTGTTGCCGCGAAAGACCATCATGTGGTGGCCGTCATCGGCGACGGAGCCATGAGTGGCGGACTGGCCTTCGAGGGACTGAACAACGCCTCGTCGAAAGACAACGACCTCCTGATCGTGCTCAACGATAACGATATGTCTATCGACCGTGCCGTGGGAGGAATGGAACAATACCTGCTGAACCTCGATACCAACGAGACCTACAACCGGCTGCGCTTCAAGGCTGCCCGCTGGCTGAACAACCACGGCATGATGAGCAAGAACCGCCGCGACGGAATCCTGCGACTGAACAACGCCCTGAAGTCGGTCATCTCACACCAGCAGAACATCTTCGAGGGAATGAACATCCGCTACTTCGGACCTTTCGACGGACATAACGTGAAGGAGCTGGTACGCATCATGAGACAGCTCAAGGAGATGAAAGGTCCGAAGCTTCTGCACCTGCATACGACAAAGGGAAAGGGCTACGAGCCGGCAGAGCGCCAGGCTACCGTCTGGCATGCGCCTGGAAAGTTCGACCCGGAGACGGGAGAACGCCTCAAGGAAGACGCCAGCATGCTGCCTGCCAAATACCAGGATGTATTCGGCAACACGCTATTGGAACTGGCGCAGCAGAACCCGCGCATCGTAGGCGTGACACCAGCCATGCCTACCGGTTGCTCCATGAACATCATGATGAAAGAGATGCCCGACCGCACCTTCGACGTGGGCATTGCCGAAGGACATGCCGTAACGTTCTCTGGAGGCATGGCCAAGGACGGCCTGCTGCCTTTCTGCAACATCTACAGCGCCTTCGCCCAGCGTGCCTATGACAACATCATCCACGACGTGGCCATCCAACGCCTGCCTGTAGTATTCTGTTTCGACCGTGCAGGACTTGTCGGGGAGGACGGCCCGACGCATCACGGCGCCTTCGACATGGCTGCCCTGCGCCCCGTGCCGAACCTGACCATTGCCTCGCCGATGGACGAACATGAACTCAGACGGCTGATGTACACGGCACAGTTGCCAGACAAGGGACCGTTCGTCATCCGCTACCCCCGCGGTCGCGGCGTATGCCAAGACTGGCAATGTCCATTGGAGGAAATCACCATCGGCACAGGACGAAAACTCCGCGAAGGTTCCGACATTGCCGTACTCTCCATCGGTCCTGTCGGCAACAACGTGGTCAAGGCGATAAAAGCGATAAACGATAACGCTAACGATAACGATAACGCTAACGGGACGAAGGGCGTTCCGTCCGTTGCTCATTACGACATGCGTTTCTTAAAGCCGCTTGACGAAGAAATACTTGAAGAAGTCGGACGTAAGTTTATGAGAATCATCACTATAGAAGATGGCGTAAGAAACGGAGGGCTGGGTTCTGCCGTCTTGGAATGGATGAACGATCATGGCTTCACGCCGCATATAGTCCGCCTCGGACTGCCCGACCATTTCGTGGAGCACGGCACTGTAGCAGAGCTCCAGCAAATGGTTGGCATTGACGCGGAAAGCATCTATAAAACTATCATTCAGGAACTATGAAAATTATCATTACTGGCGCATACGCCATCGGAACCTATCTGGCCAGACTGCTCGCCCGCAACCAAGAAGACATTACCGTTGTGGATGAGGACGAAGAGCGGTTGGCCCGTATTGGGGGCGATGCAGACCTGCTGACCATTCAGGGCTATCCCACCAGCGTAAAAGTGCTCAAGGAGGCAGGCACGGCACAAGCCGACCTGTTCATTGCCGTATCGCCAGACCAGAGCACCAATATCAACTGCTGCATTCTGGCAAAGGCCATCGGAGCCAAGAAGACGGTAGCCAAGGTGGACACCGCCGAATATACCGAACACGAGATAGAAGAATTCTTCGGACAAATAGGCATCAACTCCATCATCTATCCGGAGATGCTTGCTGCCCGCGATATCATCAGCGGCCTGAAGATGTCATGGGTGCGCCAGCGTGTGGATGTGCATGACGGAGCACTCGTCATGCTGGGCATCAAGCTCCGCGAGACCTGCGAGATTCTGAACCGGCCGCTGAAAGACCTTTGCGGACCGGAAGACCCCTATCATGTGGTTGCCATCAAGCGCGGCGACGAGGTTATCATCCCCGGCGGCAACGACGAGCTGCGCCTCTACGACCAGGCTTATTTCTCCACCACCCGCCAGTATATTCCCTATATACGCAAGCTGGTGGGCAAGGAGGGCTATGCCGACGTGAAGAACGTGATGATCATGGGCGGAGGAAAGACTGCCGTACGCGTCATCAAGACCATGCCGGAATACATGGATGCGAAGATTATCGAAATCAACCCCGACCGCTGCGAGGAGCTGAACGACCTGCTCATAGACTACAACCCGCTCATCATCAACGGCGACGGCCGCGACATTCCCCTGCTCATCGAAGAGGGCATCAAGCGGACACAGGCTTTTGTTGCCTTGACTGGTAATGCAGAAACCAACATCCTGGCCTGCCTCACCGCCAAGCGTCTGGGCGTCAGGAAGACCGTCGCCATGGTGGAGAACATGGACTATGTGAGCATGGCAGAGAGCCTTGACATCGGCACGATTGTCAACAAGAAGGCCATTGCCGCCAGCCATATCTACCAGATGATGCTGGATGCCAACGTCCTGAACGTACACTTCGTCATGTCGGCCAACGCCGATGTCGTGGAGTTCGTGGCCGAAGAAGGCTCGAAGGTGACGCGCAAGCCCGTGAAGGACCTGTCGCTCCCCAAGGGCATGACCTTTGCCGGACTCGTGCGCAATGGAGAAGCATCGCTGGTCAGCGGCGGAACACAGTTCCAGAAAGGTGACTCCGTCATCGTCTTCTGCCGTGATGCCAATATGAAGAAAATAGAGAGTCTGTTTATATGATTAACTTCAGTACCGTTTACAAAGTCATCGGCACGCTGCTTTTCCTGGAGGCGGTGATGATGGCGCTTTGTCTCGGCATTGCCATCTATGTAGGGGGAGAGGATGCCTCAGCTTTCTTCTTCTCCGTCATCTTTACGATTCTCGGCGGCATCGTCTTCAAATACCTGGGCCGGCATTCCGACAACAGCCTCGGCCGTCGCGAGGCTTATCTGCTGGTCACACTCACCTGGATTATCTTCAGCCTCTTCGGCTCGCTGCCGTTCCTTATCAGCGGCTATATCAACAACTTCACCGACGCCTTCTTTGAGACCATCTCCGGTTTCACCACCACGGGATGCAGCATTCTCAGCGACGTGGAGCGGCTGCCACAGGCTCTGCTGTTCTGGCGCACGATGACGCAATGGATAGGCGGACTGGGTATCGCCTTCTTCACCATTGCCATCATTCCCTCGCTCGTCGGCGGTAACGTGAAAGTGTTCTCGGCAGAGGCCACGGGTCCCATGAGGGCGAAGATGCACCCGCGACTGAGTACGACAGCAAAATGGATTTGGAGCATCTATGTCGGACTCACCATCGCCTGTGCCTTCTGCTATTACCAGGCGGGCATGAGCTTGTCGGACTGCATGAACTACGCCATGACGACAACGGCAACGGGAGGATTCTCTACACACAATGCGGACACAGGCTATTTCCACAACGTCTATATCGACTATACGGCCATCACCTTCATGTTCCTATCCGGAACGAGCTTCACCCTACTCTACGCCACTTTCGTCAAAGGAAAATTCAGGCAGTTCATCAAGAACACGGAGTTCCGTTTCTATGTGACGATTGTTGCCGCCGCCACAGCCGTCATCACCGCCATCCTGATTTTCGACAGCGACTATGCGCCTGCAGACGCATTCCGGTCAAGCCTGTTCCAGGTGGTGTCGTTCATGACCACAACGGGCATCCTCAATGACGACCCTGCCAAGTGGCATCACATCGTGTGGGTAATCCTCAGCGTGTGCATGTTCCTTGGTGCCTGTTCCGGCTCAACGAGCGGCGGCTTCAAGTGCATACGAGCGGTGATGGTGAAGAACATCATGGTCAATGAAATCAAGCGCATCCTGCACCCGAGAGCCGTGCTGCCCGTGAAGGTCAACAACACCACGGTCCCCTACTCCTCGCAGGTTACATTGCTGGCGTTTCTTGCCGCCTATGGAGGCTTGTGCGTGTTCACTTATTTCTGCATGACACTCTGGGGCATCGACAATGCCAATTCCGTGACGATTGCCCTCAGCTGTGCCAGCAACGCCGGTCCGACGCTCGGCCTGAACATCGGAGAAGCTTTGTCGTGGGGCATGCTGCCGGGTGCCGTCAAATGGCTATTATCGGCCCTGATGCTCATGGGACGTCTGGAGATATTCACCGTCATCGTCCTGTTCACCTCTTCTTTCTGGAAAGAAGGATGAAAAAGGAAGAAGGATGAAAGGTGAAAGATGAAAAAAAAGGATGAAGTTCCTGGAGATTTATTTCCTGTTGAGCAATTGCTCCACATCTGCGAGGATGCGCTTGAACGGTTGGGAATGGACATAACTCACATTCTTGCGCAGCATACTGGGAATATCTTCCAGACTCTTGGTATAGCATGACAGTTCATTGCGCCGTTGTGCACCATGAACACTCTGCCGCGTAATCTCCACCTCGCGTTCGCGAATCAACAACGTGCACACTTTCTTCAACATAGGTACCACCACCTTGTCGAAGAGATGATGACCCTGAACATACATATAGGTGGTTTCTGCCGTGACGCCCAAGCGCTTGATATCCTCCTTCACCGCCAGATAGCTCTCCTTGGCTCCAGGATTCTTCTGCTGCAGCTGACGCACCCTGGTGTCAACCTTATGACGGACATGCTGAATAACCTTCTCCGCATGTTCCAGGGAAAAACTGCCAATATCTATCACTCTTGAGAATTCTGTCAGGCTAAACTCGTTGTAGTCGGGTGTGCGATAATACCAGATGCTCCATACGAACAGGGGGAAGATAGCCAGCGAATACTGGCGCATGAACTCCGCAAAATCAAAGACGGCATGATCATTGAGCGTCACCGCCACGCACACATCATGAAGCGACGGCGCATAGCATTGAAGATTCTCGATGGCGTAGGCATAGGTATGAAGCACATAGGGGTTGGAGATGATTTCCTGCGAGACGGGGGTCTTTCCCTGAATGAGGTAGTCGTAGTCGGCATCCACACAAGCGATCATGTCGCGTCCGACCTTCTCCGTCAGCAGTTTCATCATCACAGCCTTCTTTCCCCGGTCCAACCGCTCCATGCGCGTGGGGAGCATGACTTCAAAATAGCGGTTTTCGTTCTCATAGCGACTGAGCACGGAACGCCAGAAGAAGATATCATCGTAGCTCTCCACATAGGCTACGATTCTTCTTCTTGACGTCTTGGGCCGCATCCGATTGGCAGCCTCAAGATATTGTGAGGTCAGATTATCGGTCAGGCGCTTGCTCATCTATCGCTCGTCCTTCACCATGATATCGCTCACCTCCGTCACCCTGTCTATCCATCCATTCATGATGAGAGCAGGAGAATGGGTGGCAAGGATAATCTGGACATTCGGATTCAGTTCCGTTATCAAGTCAATCAACTGATTCTGCCATTCCACATGCAGGGAGATTTCCGGCTCATCCATGAAGAGCACATAGTTCTGCTGATCCTCTACAAGGACTGTGAGCAGGATGATCAGCATCTGCTTCTCTCCACTTGACAACTGATAAGGAACAAGCGTCTCACCGAACTGCAGGAAGCGGATTTCATTCTCCGTACGCACAAGTTTCTTGCCCGTGCCGGCAAAGAGGTGATCGATGATGTCCTGAAAGCGCTGCTTGGGCTTGCTGAGCAATTGGGCACGCTCCGAAGCGTTAGCATCGCCACTTTGCAAGGCCTCGATAATTCTGTTGCCGATATTCACCTGATAGTCAAGATACTTGCGCTGGAGCTGAAACAGCTGCCAGTCGAGCTCGGTGGCAAGACTCAAGTCCATGCGTGCCACAGCCTCAATGTTCAGCAACGGACGGTCGAAAGAGCGTATCAGGTCGAAACGAATCCATTTGGCATCTTCTGGCTGAACCTTCAGGCGAACACCCTTCAGCATATGACTGGGGAACTCCCCTCCGGCACTCAGACCTTTCACCACCTTATTCAAGATGGTGCTCTTGCCCATGCCGTTCACACCGCTAAGGATGTTTACCTGACGGTTCAGATTCCACACAATGTGGTGGCGTCCGCTCCACAAGGAATCAATCTCTATTTGTTCAATATAATCAGCAAATTTCTGCATGACTATTTAATACGCATCTTATAGAAGGAGCGATAGACGAAGTATAGTGCTATCACGAAGAACACCACGCCGAACCAAGGCGCCATGCCACGGAATCCGGCACTAATGGCAATCTCCATGGCGAGCACACCAAAGAGTGTCGTGAACTTAATGATAGGATTAAGTGCCACGGAAGAGGTATCCTTGAAAGGATCGCCCACGGTATCGCCCACGACAGAAGCGTCGTGAAGGTCGGAAGCCTTGTCGTGCATATCCACTTCCACCACTTTCTTCGCATTGTCCCATGCACCGCCGGCATTTGCCATGAAGACTGCCTGGAAGAGGCCGAAGACGGCGATGGAGATAAGATAAGAGATGAACAGGCATACTGCATTCGGACCGCCGATACTCTCCGGTGAGGAGAGGCAAGCGAAGGCAAGGGCAAAGCAGAAGATGGCGATGAAGATATTGATCATTCCCTTCTGGGCATAGGTCGTACAGATTCTCACCACTTCCTGGCTCTTCCTTGTATCAGCCTTCTTGGGTGCATTCGCATCAAGTTTGATATTCTCCTTGATGTATTCTACGGCACGGTTGGCACCTGTGGTAACGGCCTGCATGGAGGCTCCTGTGAACCAATAGATGACGCAACCACCGAGGATGAAGCCGAGGATGCTGTAGGGATTAAGCATGTTCAGGATGCTCTCAGGTTCAATGCCCAGCGTCTTCTGAATCATGAGAATCAACGAGAAAATCATGGTCGTAGCACCAACGACAGCCGTACCAATCAGCACGGGCTTGGCAGTAGCCTTGAAGGTATTGCCGGCACCATCGTTGGCCTCAAGATAGTATTTGGCCTTCTCGAAGTCGGGAGTAAAGCCAAACTGACTTTCCACTTCTTTGGTGGTCTTCTCAATATCGTCCTCAATCAAGGAAAGCTCATAGACACTCTGTGCATTATCGGTCACAGGGCCATAGGAGTCAACGGCAATCGTAACGGGGCCCATGCCAAGCATACCGAAGGCAACAAGACCGAAGGCGAAAATACTATAGTAGGTACCGAAGATCTCTCCAATACCGAAGGCTGCCGATGCGAAGTAGGCAATCACCATCAATACGAAGAACACGATTCCTGTCCAGAAAGCACCCAGGTTACCTGCAACAAGTCCGGAGAGGATGTTGAGCGAAGCACCACCCTCCTTGGATGTCTTGACAACCTCTACAACATGCTTGGAGGTAGGCGACGTGAAGAGCTTGGTGAACTCAGGAATAAGAGCTGCGCCGAGCGTACCGCAAGAGATGATGATGGAAAGGGCAAGCCACCAGTCATGACCAAGATGACCGAGGATGAGCCAAGAAGCAAAGAAGGTGCCGATGATACTCATGATGGAGGTAATCCACACCAATGAGGTCAAAGGCTGCTCGAAATCAAGGTCATCGGCCGTGCTGTACTTCGCGTGCGCGAGCGCGCCATTAATATAATAGGAGAGCACGGAAGCAAGGATACCCAAGATACGCATGACGAATATCCATACCAGCAGGGGTACCTTATAGTTGTCGGGAACTGCCAAGAGGATGAAGGACACGAGAGCGACACCTGTCACACCATAAGTCTCAAAGCCATCGGCAGTCGGGCCAATGGAGTCACCCGCATTGTCGCCTGTGCAGTCGGCAATGACACCAGGGTTACGGGGATCGTCCTCACCAATCTTGAAGACCACCTTCATGAGGTCGCTACCGATATCTGCTATCTTGGTGAAGATACCACCAGCAATACGCAGGGCTGAAGCACCGAGGCTCTCTCCGATAGCGAAGCCGATGAAGCAGCTGCCAGCCAAATTCTCAGGCATGAAGAGCAGGATGACGAGCATCAGCACAAGTTCTATGCATATCAGCACAATACCGATACTCATACCTGCACGAAGCGGAATATTGAGCAGGTCAAGCGGGCGGCGACGCAACGAAGCAAATGCCATGCGGGCATTGGCATAGGTGTTCATGCGAACACCGAACCAGGCTACAGCATAAGAGCCGAGGATGCCGATGACTGTCCACGCAAGGATAAGGAGTACAGCGCCGATGCCCATTCCACTCAACAGACCAAAGTAGAGGGCGATGGCTGCACCGATAAAGATAAAGAGAAGGCCCAGGAACTTACCCTGCTGTTTCAGATAGGTGGAGCAGGTCTTGAAGATAACATCTCCAATCGCAAGCATTGAGGCATGTGCTTTCAGTTGACGTACTTTGTTAAACTGCCAGAATCCAAAGAGGAGACCGAGAATAACAACGGCAAAACCCCAATAGAGGATTGCAGCATCAGGAGTGGATGAAAAGCCCTTGGGCATTTCGAGATCAGCTTCACTTGCATGAGCCAACAGCGGCGCAGCAAGTGCGCACAGTAGAATCAATGGTTTTTTCATATTCGGTTTTTTTAGTTATTAGTCATTACACGCATCTCACACATCATACTTCATCAGCCGTACTTTGCATAAGAATGCGCAAATATACAAGAAATAAACAAAATATCAAAAAAAAAGAACAAAAAAATAAATAATTTTATTTTGTCCTACTCCCGACTTTTTCGTAACTTTGCAACCTAAACGTTTAGATAGTGACATTTAACGAAGTTATAGGACAGGAAGAAACCAAGGAGCGACTACTCCGTATGGCACGCGAAAACCGCGTGCCGCATGCCATGTTGTTCTGCGGCCCAACGGGAAGCGGGAAGATGGCACTGGCCATTGCCTTTGCCTGTCACCTCCTGCCTGACAGTCCTCTGCTCAAGAAGCTGCAGCACCCCGACCTCCACTTCACCTACCCCACTATCAAACTGCCCAGCATGGGTGCAGAGCACCAGCCGGTTAGTGATGACTTCGCCGCGGAATGGAACCAGATGGTGACACAAGACCCCTACTTTACGATGGATCAATGGATGACAGCCATGGGAGCTGCCAACCAGCAGGCCATCATCACCGGGGCAGAAAGCGATGAGCTGTCGCGCAAGCTCAGTCTGAAGTCCAGCCAAGGCGGTTACAAGGTGAGCATCATCTGGTTGCCGGAACGCATGAATCAGACGAGTGCCAACAAGTTATTGAAGCTATTGGAGGAACCACCTCAACAGACCGTGTTCATCATGGTCAGCGAGGCACCAGAGCAATTGCTTGACACCATTCGCAGCCGAACGCAGCGCATCGACATCCGCCCTATTGACACGGAAGCCATCAAGCAAGCACTCATCCATCAGCGAGGTCTGGAAGAAGCTGATGCAAATCGCATAGCACGCCTTTCCAACGGCAGTTGGCAGAACGCGCTGAGCACACTCGATGCAGCCAACGAGAACAACCAGTTCCTTGACTATTACAAGATGCTGATGCGTCTGGCATACACCCGTAACATCCGCGATCTGAAGAAATGGAGCGAAAACATTGCTGCCCTGGGACGCGAAAAACAGAAACGCATGCTCAGCTACTTCAACCGACAGGTCAGGGAAAACTTCATGAACAATTTCGGCATTGAGGAGCTGAACTATATGACCATCGAGGAAAGTGAGTTCTCGAAAAAGTTCTCCCGTTTTATCAACGAAGCCAATGTCGTGGAAATCTCCGAGCTCCTAACAAAAGCCGAACGCGACATCGGACAAAATGCCAACGCCAAGGTAGTATTCTTCGACCTCGCCCTGCAAATGATCGTCTTACTTATCAGAAAATAAAACCTAATAATATATAATAGAAAAAGAAAGAATGGACTTTAAAGACATGACATTCCATATAGACCGCAACAGCGACCGAGGACTGTGTCATCGCGGATGCGGACGCCAGGACAAGCAGCTGAACACCTATGACTGGTTGGCTGACATTCCCGGCAACGAACAGTTGACCGACCTGGTTGAAGTGCAGTTTAAAAACACGCGCAAGGGCTACTATCATAATGTCAACAACCTCGATCTGAAAAAAGGTGACATCGTAGCTGTTGAAGCAAATCCCGGACACGATATCGGCGTAGTTACGCTGACAGGTAGCCTAGTAAAACTTCAACTGAAGAAAGCCAACATCAAGTCGCCAGATGACATCAGGCGCATCTATCGGTTGGCCAAGCCTGTTGACATGAGCAAATATCAAGAAGCCAAAAGACGTGAGCACGGAACCATGATACAAAGCAGGCAGATTGCCAAGGATCTGGGATTGAAGATGAAGATTGGCGATGTTGAATACCAGGGCGATGGAAACAAGGCTATTTTCTATTATATTGCTGACGAACGTGTGGACTTCCGACAGTTGATTAAGGATCTGGCAGCCACTTTCCATGTACGCATCGAAATGAAACAGATTGGTGCACGCCAGGAAGCAGGCCGCATCGGCGGAACAGGTCCTTGCGGCAGAGAACTTTGTTGCGCTACCTGGATGAAAAATTTCGTCAGCGTGTCAACCAACGCCGCACGCTTTCAGGACATATCTCTGAACCCGCAAAAGCTGGCCGGCATGTGTGCCAAGCTAAAATGCTGCCTGAATTACGAGGTGGACAACTACATTGAAGCCTCCCGCCGGTTCCCGGAGAAGAATATCGTATTGCAAACCCTTGATGCCGACTACTACTATTTCAAGGCAGATATCCTGGCAGATGTCATCACCTACTCGACTGACAAGAATGTCGCAGCCAATCTGGAGACCATCAGTACCAAGCGGGCTCACGAAATCATTGCCATGAACAAACGGGGTGAAAAGCCGCTCTCCCTTTTGGAAAATGACAAGCAGAAGCAGGTCAAGGCACCCGTTGACTTGCTGGCTGATGCTGACATCAGCCGTTTTGACAAATCGCGTAAGAAAAAGAACAAATCACGCAATAGACCCCGTCACGAAGGAGAAAGAAGAAGAAACGGATGACAACAAAACTCGTTTCACACATATTGGCAACCGGTATTCTAACGATTGCCTTAGTTTCTCTGACTTCATGCGAAGAGCAGAAGATCTATCATGCCTATGCTCACTCAGAACAGACAGCATGGGACAAAGGAGATGCGTTCCTGTTCATGGTTCCAGCCATGAAAAGCGAAGGCACTTACCTGCTGGAGGCCGATTTGCGGATTACGCGAGAGTACCCATACACGGGACTGACACTCATCATCGACCAAACCGTCATCCACCCTTACACCTCTCTTCTACCTCATCCCGCCCCTATTCATCATGCAGACACCCTTTCCTGCCGTCTGGCAGAAAGCGACGGGAACACACTGGGCAAGGGCATCAACTTCCTACAGTATGAGTTTCCCGTCAGACATATGGAGCTGAAAAAGGGCGACAGTCTGGTGATTGGGATCCGTCATTACATGAAACAGGAAACACTTCCGGGTGTCAGCGATATAGGAATCAGTATCAAAAGCCTGTAAAAACAAAAAGTATCTTTGCGCGCAAAGATACTTTTTTTATATCTGTCACCTCCCCATCGGGAAGGGATTGTCGGAAGGAATCTATTTCTCCTCGCTGATAACGATAACGGCACGATTCTGGTCGTTCTCTTCAAACGGCTGAACAGTGTCACCAAGAGCTTGAGCAGTAATGCGTTCTTCTGCAACGCCCAACTTCATAAGGGCAGCCTTCACGGCAGCAACACGCTTCTCAGAATACTGCTGATTCACTTGTGCATTACCTGTTCCCCTGTCGGCATAGCCCGTTAAAGCAATCTGTGCTTTGGGATGATCTTGTGCCCACACAGCGATTCGCTCGATAACAGCTTGCTGACTAGCACCAATTCTTGATTCGCGGAGTGCAAAGAACACATTCTCCGTTGCCTTGGCAGGAGCAGGTTTAACAACTGGCTTGGGTTCGGGTTTCTGCTCCACGACAACGGGCTTTGCAGGAGCCGTATTGGCAGAGCTTTCCTCCACAACCTCCTGAACGACAGGTGTCGAAACAGGGGCAACAGTAGCCTTTTTCTTGCCGAACTTGAAGGCAAGACCAGCCATCGCATACGGCCACACCTTAGCAGTTGTGGCACTCCTTCCGTAGTTGTCCAGCACCATCTGACCACCACCCTCAAGGAGCAGACTCAGATTATGGATAACCTGCAGGTCGAGCTGACCGCCGAAACGGAGATTCGGGCTCAGACGCTCGTTCTTGTCCTTACCCACAGGAAGGGCACCGCTGTACTTCGTTGTAGCATACTGCAGACCGAAACCACCCAGAAGAACTACGTTCAGGAACTTGTTATAGCTGGGATTCACAAAATTGGAGAGGTTCAGCAACAAATCTGCATTACCTCCAATGAAACGGTTTTTGTAGTCATAGCCTACCACGTTGTTGAACTGGTTCCATTTCCATCCATTAGCCTGGACACGCGCTCCAATAGCAGGTGTGAAATATGCACCGAGGGAGATGGCTCCCATGGGAGCCCACTTGCGATCCACACCATCCTGAAGGAAGGAACGGGTTGCACCTCCCTGCACACTCACAAAGGGACGGATACCTTCTGTGTCCTTGTCTTCAAGGCGTACATTTTGTGCCTGACTGCTTAGTGTAAAAAACAGCAGTAGGGACAGGATTGTTGTTTTGCTCGATAATTTCATCTTTTTTATACTTTAAAATTTATAATTTCTGTAATTATTGCGGCAAAGATACATACTAATTATTAAATAAGCAAGAAAAATGTATAAAATATTTAACAGAAAAACAAAAACATCGATATTAGGCTATTTGGATATTTATTTGTACCTTTGCAGCCGAATTGTTAAATTAAAAACAACAACGAAAGATGTCAACTCTAACATTAGTAATTGTGGCAGTATTCGTCCTTGGCTATCTATGCATAGCCTTGGAGAGTCTGACCAAGGTTAACAAGGCAGCCATTGCCTTGCTGATGTGTGTTGTCTGCTGGACAATCTACATGTTCAATCCTTCAGCAGAGATTGGCGAAATTCTGAAGATGAATCTCGGCGAGACCGCCGAGACGCTGTTCTTCCTGATGGGTGCCATGACCATTGTGGAGATTGTAGATTCCAACGGCGGTTTCAACTTTGTGCGCGACATGCTGAAGACCCGCAACAAGCGTATACTGCTCTGGCGGGTGGCACTGATGACCTTCTTCCTGTCCGCCATTCTGGACAACTTAACCACGTCCATCGTGATGATCATGGTGCTCCGCAAACTCATCAGCGACGAAAAAGAACGGCTACTCTATGCTGCGCTGGTCGTTATCTCTGCCAATTCGGGTGGTGCCTTCTCGCCCATCGGTGATGTGACAACCATTATGCTGTGGATTAAGGGAATGATAACCACACAAGGTGTTATCACGGAAATCTTCATTCCTTCTCTCGTTTCAATGGTGGTTCCTGCCCTCATCATACAATACATGCTGAAAGGCGAGTTCGATAGGTCACAGAACATCGAGGAAGGCTATGTGAGTGTCTATACCAAGCATCAGCGCCGTACCATCTTCTGTTTCGGTGTGGGCGGCCTGGTATTTGTTCCCATCTTCCGCTATCTGACAGACCTCCCTCCTTACATGGGCATCCTGTTGGTACTGGGAGTATTGTGGACAACAACAGAGATCTTCAGCCGTCATCTGGATGAAGATGACACGATGGCAAAACGAGTCTCAGACCTGCTCTCCCGCATCGACATCACCACCATCATGTTTTTCCTGGGAATCCTGATGGCCGTTTCCTGTCTAGCGGAAATCGGCGTACTCTCCATGCTGGGTCAAGGGCTTGACACCACCTTCGGCGGCAACCACTATCTTGTAACAGGAATCATTGGTGTGCTGTCATCCATCGTTGACAACGTGCCTCTCGTAGCTGGCTGCATGGGCATGTATCCCGTTGCCGCTGTTGGCGATATGGCTGTTGACGGAATCTTCTGGCAACTGCTTGCCTATTGCGCAGGTGTCGGCGGCTCCATGCTGATTATCGGATCTGCCGCAGGCGTTGTGGTCATGGGATTAGAGAAAATCACCTTCGGCTGGTATCTGAAGAAGATTACCTGGATAGCCTTTATAGGCTATCTCGCAGGTATGGCCAGCTATTGGGTTATCCGTACGTTTATCTTCACTATGTAAACCGTCGGAAAGCCAACATCGGATTGAAGGCATCCTCCAAGTGTTGAATCTGGGGGATGCCTTCATCCTTTGAGCCAACTACGGTAATGATGTCAAAGCGCATGTCAAGCAGGATACGGTTCTGCTTGATATATGCATTGGCGGTATAGCCGATACTCTTGATTTTCTCAAGATCGACAGCCTGCTCCGGGGGCGTCAGCTCTGTACTGGTGCGCGTCTTTACTTCCACAAAGACTATCGTACGCATGTCCTCCGTCAGGGCAACAATGTCGATGTCGCGATGTCTGTATCGCCAATCGCAATCACGAATGGTGTATCCGCGATGTCGCAGGTAGTCAACAGCCACCTGTTCTCCCCATTTGCCGATATCATTATGTAATGCCATAAAAGTTTCTAAAGAATGTTTGTGGCAAAAGTAGTTAAATTCAACCGTATGACAAAAAGAATTTGTTTTTTTCTACTAAATATTTAGGTTGATAATGATATTTTCCTTATCTTTGCGGACTGCTTTAAAATAATAACAACAGGACACACTATAATGACGAAGAAACTTACAATGGCGCTGGCTTTGGCGTGTTCCATCATCAGCGCATGGGCACAAGGTCCCAACAGCACTGGCATCTACTACAAAGGAGCCAACGGCAAAAAGGGAGCTGCCCTCAAGACCGCACTCTACGAGATTATCAAGAATCCGAGTACTACAAGCTACGATGGACTGATTGATGCCTATCGAAAGACTGACACACGCCCTGACGGCTATGTGCGCGACTGGTATTCCAACACCACCAATTTCCGCCACAACACAGACAAGGCTGGCTCCTACAAGAAGGAGGGTGATGTTTACAATCGCGAGCACCTCGTTCCGCAGAGTTGGGGTGCTCCGAAGAGCGATGTCGTACATGTCGTACCCACCGACGGTTATGTAAACAACCGTCGAGGAAACTACCCACTGGGCGAGACGACCAGTCCTACCTACCAGTCGAACAACGGCTATAGCAAACTCGGCCCTTGCTCTGTCAGCGGTTATTCTGGTACGGTGTTCGAACCCAATGACGAAGTGAAAGGTGACATCGCACGTATTTATTTCTACATGGCTACCTGCTATGAGAACACATGTACCAGCTGGGGCAATGTGTTCTCCAACCAGAAATATCCCGGTCTTGACGAGTGGACACTCAACATGATGATGCGTTGGGCGGCGCTGGACCCCGTTGACTCCGTAGAGTGGGCACGCAACAATGCTGTAAAGGAGGTGCAGAACAACCGTAACCCATTCGTGGACTACCCAGGACTGGAGGATTATGTATGGGGAGAGAAAAAGGAGTTAGCCTTTAACTACGAAGAGTTTGAGGAAGTAGGCTGGAAGAAGCCAGACCCAAACCCAGATCCTAATCCTGATCCCGACCCCGACCCAAATCCAGATCCCGACCCGATTATTGACCCCGTCGATCCTGTTGAGCCCGGCAACTATATATATAATAAGGTGTGTGAGCTTGCCGACCTGACCACTGGCGACGGCTATCTCATTGTGTGCGAAAGTGCTAAGAACGGCGCGCAGGCTCTGGCGGGCTACCTCACCAACAGTACGAAGGCATTGGCAGGTGCCGGCGTCACTATCAACAGCGACAAGATTACGACCGACATCAATGCCGACGGCAAGCCTCACGAACTGAGACTGGGCGGACAGGCAGGAAGCTACACCTTCTATGACACTTGTGACCAGGCTTACCTCGTACTGACCAGTTCAACCAATGGGCTGAGCCAAACCGACGACGTGACAGCCGACGGAACAAAGTGGTCCATCACCTTTAGCGGAGAGGAGCTTGTCATTCAGAACAACAGCTTCGCCAACCGTACCATACGCTACAACAACAGCAGTCCACGCTTCGCCTGCTATACCTCCGGCCAGGAGCCCGTAGCTCTCTACAAGCGCACGGTGACAACCTCCATTGATGGCATACAGGTTATCCGAGAGAACACCACCGTCAACGTCTATAGCATTGATGGTCGACTTGTCCGCAGCAAGATAACTGTCGGAGAGGCCTTGCAAGGTCTCGACAAGGGCATCTACCTGATTCAGGGCAAGAAGTTCATTATCAGATAAAACGAAGACGGGCGAACAGCAAAAGTTGTTCGCCCGTCGTTTTTTCTTGACGATAATTAAAGCCGGAGCTCTACCGGGCAATGGTCTGACCCGTATATCTCCGTATGGATGGAAGCTTCTTGCACACATTCACGCAAGCGGTTGGATATCAGGAAATAGTCTATGCGCCAGCCCGCATTCTTCTCGCGTGCATGGAAACGATAAGACCACCAGGAATAAGTAACCTGTTCCGGATAAAGGAATCGGAAAGTGTCCGTAAAACCACTCTCAAGCAGCAAGCTGAACTTCGCCCGCTCCTCGTCCGTAAAGCCAGCATTCTTTCGGTTGCTCGACGGATTCTTCAAATCTATCTCGTTGTGGGCAACATTCATGTCACCGCATACAACGACAGGCTTACTGGCATCAAGCTTTAGCAAGTATGCTCGGAAGTCATCTTCCCATTGTTGACGGTAGTCCAAACGGCGTAGGCCATCCTGCGAGTTGGGAGTATAGACGGTAACGAGAAAGAAGTCATCCATCTCCAACGTGATGACACGTCCCTCATGGTCATGTTCGTCGACTCCGATTCCGTAGCCTACGTTCAGCGGATGATGTTTAGTATAAATAGCCGTACCCGAATAGCCCTTCTTGTCAGCATAGTTCCAGTAAGACTCATAGCCAGGAAACTCCAAGTCTAGCTGTCCTGCCTGCATCTTGGTCTCCTGCAGGCAGAAGAAGTCGGCATCCAGCTGTGTGAAAGCCTCGGCAAAGCCCTTGCCTGCACAGGCTCTCAGGCCGTTGACATTCCATGAAATCAGTTTCATACGATTATAATAAAGGAATATTCTTTCTTTAATTCTTTGTGCGCAGCAGGTTCATAAACTCCTCACGCGTCTTAGCCTGGTTGAAAGCTCCACTGAAGTCGCTGGTCGTGGTGATGGCATTTTGTTTCTCTACGCCACGCATCTGCATACACATGTGCTTAGCCTCAATAACCACCATCACGCCAAGTGGTTTCAAGGTCTCCTGAATACAGTCCTTGATCTGCTGGGTAAGCCTTTCCTGCACTTGCAGACGATGGCTATAGATATCCACCACACGGGCTATCTTCGACAGTCCCGTGATATAACCGTTCGGGATGTATGCCACATGAGCCTTGCCATAGAAAGGCAGCATGTGATGTTCGCAAAGGGAGAACACGTCTATGTCCTTCACGATAACCATCTGGTTGTATTTCTCTGCAAAGAGCGCATCCGTGAGCACCTTGTGTGCATCTTGGGTGTAGCCGCGCGTCAGCACCTGCATCGCCTTGGCCACTCGCATAGGGGTCTTCTCCAAACCCTCACGCTCCGGGTCCTCACCCAGCAGGGTGATAATGTCTTTATAATGAGCCGCGAGTTCATCTACTCCTTCGCGGACATAAATTTCTGTTTCAATCATTGCTCGTTCTTACTATTCGTTCTTTTTGAACTACTGCACCGTAATCTTTCCTTTCAGGATAGTGGCCTGGTTGAAACCGGCACTCTTCAGTCCCTGTAACACCATGCTAGCCTCCTCATAGGTACGGAAGTTTCCCATGCGGCAAGTCCATCTCGGCGAATAGAAGTGTACATAGACTGGCTGATCCGGATAAAGGGCCTTAATGCTGTTACCCATCTGCTGAGCCTTGGTGCGGTCTGCACGCGTATTGCCACCCTGGAACACCTGTATGCGGTAGCCGTTCACCTTGTAGCCGTTGCGGATCATCTTTGGGCTGGTGTCTATTGCGGTAGGGTCAGCATTGTCCGTTTCCTGACTCTTGCCCGTTGTTTCCGTATTCCTGTGAATACTGTTGCCATTGGATTCGCCCTTATGGCTCTCTTTCGCCACAGGAGCGTCTGCCGTTCCGTTGACAAGGTCATCCACGGCCTTGCTCTCGGTAACGGTGACGGTACCCTGGCCCACCTGCTTCTGCTGCACATGGTCAAGGTAAGTCTGTGCGTTGCCGCTCAAGGCAGCGCACAGACCGATGATAGCTATGGTTATTCTTTTCATTGTTTCCTTATTTCCAAGCGTCGATGATGCCCTTGAAGTCGGCAGCCTTCAAAGAAGCGCCACCAATCAGGCCACCATCAATGTCTGCCTTTGCAAACAGCTCAGGAGCGTTGCTGGCCTTACAGCTTCCGCCGTAGAGGATGCTGGTATTCTCGGCAACGGCAGCGCCATACTTCTCGGCAACGATACTGCGGATGTAAGCATGAATTTCCTCTGCCTGCTCTGCAGTAGCTGTCTTGCCGGTTCCGATGGCCCAAATAGGCTCATAGGCGATGATGATATTCTTGAACTCCTCTTCAGACAGGTTGAACACGCTGCCTTCGAGCTCTGCCTTCACAACCTCGTTCTGCTTCTCAGCCTCACGCTCAGCCAGAGTCTCACCAATACAGAAGATAACCTTCAGCCCGTTCTTCAGGGCAAGAAGCACCTTCTCCTTCAGGATCTCAGGAGTCTCGTTGTAGTACTCACGGCGCTCAGAGTGGCCGAGAATAACATACTTCGCACCTGTTGACTTCACCATCTCTGCGCTCACCTCACCAGTGAAAGCACCTTTCTCCTTGTCGGCGCAGTTCTCAGCACCCAGTCCGATAACGTCCTGATTGAGGAACTGAGCAACAGAAGCCAGATGGATAAACGGAGTGCAGATCACTACGTCGCAGTTGGGCTTCTCAGCTGTCAATGTGTCGTTGAGCTCCTTAGCAAGAGCAATGCCTTCTTGCAGGTTCATGTTCATTTTCCAGTTTCCTGCTACAATTTTCTTTCTCATGTCTTTTGTTTTTAATTAATGATGAAAATATTTATTTTACTTCAATTCATTCTCCAATTTCTTTATTTTCTCTACATCAGGCAACCTGTTGTGGCTCCATTTGCCGACAATCCTTGAGCCATATAGCAGCAGCAGCCCTGGATTGCTTCTTACAATGGTCTTGAGTGTCGTGGCATCTGTCGTGCAGAACGGATACTCCGCCCCTGTAATGTCTCGCCAGCGCTGTATACCATTTTCCCCGCTCGCCGTTAGGCAATACATCGGCCAGCCTCTTTCCAACGAGAACTCATAGAGCCGGTCTATCTGTCCGAAGTTGGCATCATCGGCCTGTTCCAGATGAGGTGACACAAGAAGCAACGTATATCCTTGTCTGTCGAGCACCTGCTCAGTAATATCCTCTCCTGTCTCCGTCAGCACGATGCTGAAGTCATGAATCGGTGGGACATATCCCTCACGAGTCTGCACCGTTCGTGTCTCCACATACTCCCATGTGGAATCCGGATAGTTCTCCAGCGTAAACTCCCGTTCCTTGCCGTGCTTCCGCAGGATGAATGTTGACTCAAACTGCGGCTGTTCAGCATCCTCGGGGATAACCATTCCCTCCTTGATGTCGGCTCCCACATGGTAAGGGCGGAAGTCAAGGAGCGGGAGGTCATACAGGCTCCAAATGCTCGATGCCATGATGAACACAACTGTACAGTTGATGACAATCCACTGAACGCGTTTGGGCATCATCAGCGTCATGTACCTCGGTCGCCAGCAAACGAGCGCAGCACAGATTGTGAGCACCACATTCTTCAATAGCGTTTGGCCGTTAGTAAGCTTCACAGCGTCACCAAAGCACCCGCAGTCCTCCACGGGATTGGCCAAATAGAGCCAGAGCGTGACAGGTGTCAGCAGCAACATGAGCCCAAGAGTCATCCTCGTGACCACACGTCGGCGGATGGCAAAGAGCAGGAATACACCCAGCGCAAACTCCACCGTAGAGAGCAGGACGGACATGAGTAGCGTCATCCAGTCGGGCAACACACCCGGCAAACCTGCTGCCTCGAGATAGTCCTGTAACTTATATTGCGTGCCCAGCGGGTCAATAGCCTTGACATATCCTGAGAAGATAAACGTCAGCGCCACTACCAGACGGCACCCGTTCACCAATATCTTCAGCAGCTTCTCTCTCACCTCTTACTTCTTACCTTTCAACTTAATGGCACCAAAGACCGCATAGTTGATGATGTCCATATAGTTGGAGTCCACACCTTCACTGACCAGCGTTCCTCCTTCCAGGTCTTCCATTTCCTTGATACGCTGCAGTTTGGTCAGTATGAAATCTGTATAGGAGCTCACCCGCATGGACCGCCATGCCTCATCGTAGTCGTGGTTCTTACGGAACATCAGTTCCAAAGCCGCCTGCGCATATTGGTCGTAGGCTGCCATCGCCTCATCAGGTGTCATGTCCACCTCATCAACGAAGCCTTTCTCCAATTGAATCAGTCCAACGATACCGTAGTTGATAAGTGCTATGAACTCCGGACGGATGCCCTCACCCACCAGCGACTCCTTCTTCAGCTCCAAAGAGCGGATACGCTTAGCCTTGATATACAGCTGATCTGTCAATGATGACGGACGCAGAATGCGCCACGAAGCACCATAGTCATGAAGCTTCTTCTGGAAGAGGGAGCGGCATTCCTGCATCACCTCCTTAAACTGCTGTTCTGTTTTCTCTTGTCCCATAATTGGTGCAAAGTTATATAAAAAAATCGATACTTGTACCTCCTATGGGCAAAAATGTTTGGAGGTTCTACGAAAAAGCGTTATCTTTGCAGGCAATTGATTGAATATGAAGAAAGTCAACATCGCCATCTTTGTGTCAGGCAGCGGCACCAATTGTGAGAACCTCATCCGCTATTTTGCAGACAGCGACATCGCATGCTGTGCCTTGGTGCTGAGCAACAAACCCGATGCCCTCGCCCTGGAACGTGCCAAAAGACTTAGTGTACCTACTGTCGTGGCCCCCAAGGCGCAACTCAACGATGCCGACTTCATGCTGCCATTGCTGCGTGAGTATGAAATAGGGTTCATCGTCTTGGCCGGCTTTCTTCCGCTGGTTCCCGAATTTCTGATTGAAGCCTTCCCGCGCCGTATCATCAACCTGCATCCCGCCCTGCTACCGAAATATGGCGGAAAGGGCATGTGGGGGCATCATGTCCATGAGGCGGTGAAAACTGCCGGAGAGAAAGAGACCGGCATGACCGTCCATTGGGTGACGTCCGTCTGTGATGGTGGCGGGATTATTGCCCAGTACAAGGTCGCTCTCAGCCCTGATGACAGCGTTGACGATATTGCCGAGAAAGAACATCAGTTGGAAATGGAATATTTTCCAAAAGTCATTGAACAAGTACTAAAAACAGGAGCCGGTATCTAAGACTTTGGTTAAGCTATGCTTTATGCGAAAGAAAGCTATGCTTTATGTAAAAGAAAGGTATGCTTTATTTCTCCTGCTGGCGGAGCCTGATCATGCGGACAACACCACAGAGGGCTTCGTAGCGTGCTTTCAACGAATCACGCTTCACCCCCAGCATGTTATGCTTGAAGATCTCCGTCTCCTGTTCCATCAAAGATTCTGTAGCCGTCAGGGCAGAATCGGTAACGGCGATGTCAGCCTGCGCCATCTTCAGGGAAGCATCATTCCAAATGACAAGTGCACGCTTACGGGCCTCCACAGCCCTCGGGTACCGCATGCGTAGCATTTCTATGGAATCCAGCGTTGCACGGAACTTTCCCTGAGCATACAACTGCTCAATATCTGCCATCAGCTCCGCCGACTGCTGATCGACAGAGGGGGCACATCCTACAAGCACCACAAGGGCGGTGGAAAGTATAACGACAACGGTTTGCTTCATTTCGGCGGCAAAAGTAATAAAAATACAGAACACTGCGAATTTCTTTAACTTCTTACTTGACACATTTATATAATTTAACGTCTGCCTCCTTGAAATACGGGGTAAAATCAGTAACTTTGCAGCCACGAACAGAATTAGACCGAAAGAATGCGAATGCTCAGTGATGCCGAATTGGCACAGATTCTTGACCAGGATATATTTCACCTGATTTCCGACGCTGCCGACTCGCTCGGCATGGAATGCTACGTCGTGGGCGGCTATGTGCGTGATCTCTTTCTGGAACGCCCTTCGAAGGACATCGACGTGGTGGTAGTAGGAAGCGGCATACGGGTGGCAGAGGAACTGAAAAAAAGGCTTGGACGCAAGGCTCATCTCAGCGTGTTCCACAACTTCGGGACGGCGCAAGTGAAAGCACCCTCTTGCGAAGTGGAATTCGTGGGGGCCCGCAAGGAGAGCTACAGCCACGACTCTAGGAAGCCCATCGTGGAAGACGGGACGCTGGAGGACGACCAGAACCGCCGCGACTTCACCATCAATGCGATGGCAGTATGCCTGAATAAGGCGCGCTTCGGCGAACTCGTGGATCCCTTCGATGGCATCTACGACCTGGAGGACGGCATCATTCGCACACCGCTCGACCCCGACATCACCTTCTCCGATGACCCGTTGCGCATGCTGCGCTGTGTGCGCTTTGCCACGCAGCTGAACTTCTACATCGAAGACGAGACCTTCGAAGCCCTTCAGCGCAATGCCGACCGCATCAAGATTATCAGCGGTGAGCGCATTCAGGAGGAACTGAACAAGATCATTATGGCTCCCCACCCCAGCACAGGCTTCGATTATCTCTACCGAGCAGGACTGCTTCAACTCATCCTTCCGGAACTGACAGCTCTCGACATCGTGGAGACACGCAACGGTCGTGCCCACAAAAACAACTTTTACCACACAATGGAGGTGTTGGAGAACATTTCAAAGCGAGAGGAAGGGAGTAAGAAGGAGGAGGATTCTTCACTATGGCTCAGATGGGCGGCACTCCTGCACGACATCGGGAAGCCCAAGAGTAAGCGATGGGAACTTCCACAAGGCTGGACCTTCCACAACCACAATTACATAGGAGCAAAGATGGTTCCGCAAATCTTCAGGAGGCTGAAGCTGCCCATGGATGCCAAGATGAAATATGTGGAGAAACTCGTGGACCTGCACATGCGGCCCATCGTTATCGCCGACGAGGAGGTGACCGACAGCGCCGTACGACGGCTGGTGAACGATGCCGGCGATGATATCGATGACCTGATGCGCCTCTGCGAGGCAGACATCACCTCAAAGAACTACCAACGCAAACAGCGTTTCCTGGATAACTTCAAACTGGTGCGCGAAAAGATTGCCGACTTGAAGGTGCGTGACTATAAGCGGCTCCTGCAGCCGGTCATCGACGGCAATGAGATTATGGAGATGTTCGGACTGTCTCCCTGTCGGGAAGTGGGCACGCTGAAGCAGACGCTGAAGGATGCTGTGCTCGACAACAAGGTGCCCAACGAACGCGAACCTCTGATGCGGCTGCTCATCGAAAAGGCAAAAAGCATGGGGCTGACCACTTGACTCCCTGACTACTTGATTTCTTGACTTCTTGACTACATAAAAATAATGATTGCACAACGACTGACAGCATTGCGCGAGGAGATGCGCAGAGAGCACCTGGCTGCTTATATTTTTACCAGTACAGACCCGCACAACGGAGAGTATGTGCCCGACCATTGGAAAGGACGCGAGTGGATTAGCGGTTTCAATGGTTCTGCCGGCACCGCCGTTGTCACGATGACGAGAGCAGCCCTGTGGACTGACTCCCGCTATTTCATTGCAGCGGAGGAGCAGTTGCAAGGCACGGAGTTCCAGCTCATGAAACTTAAAATGCCGGGAACGCCCACCATCGCACAATGGATAGGGAGCAAGGACGAGGAATCTACGGAAGTGGCCATCAACGGCATGACCAACGGAAACGACCTTGTGGAGGCACTCAAGGAAGAACTGCGCCAAGAAGGAGGGCTGACGCTGCGCACCAACTACGACCCACTTCCCGCCATCTGGCACAACCGGCCGGAGATTCCCCTCAACCCCGTAGAAATCCAACTGCTGAGATATGCTGGCGAAGATGTCCCCTCGAAACTGCGTCGTATTAGAAGAGCCATGCGCGAGAAACACGCCGATGGCATGTTGGTATCGGCTCTCGACGACATCGCATGGACGCTGAACCTGCGTGGAACAGACGTACATTGCACGCCGGTCTTTGTGGCCTATCTGCTGATCTCCTCACAGAAAGCAACGCTTTTCATTGACGGCAGGAAACTGACAGACGAGACAAGAAAACATCTGCAGGCTTGCAACATTGCCATCGATGACTACCAGAATATCACGAAAGGACTGCGCGCCTACCCCGACTACAACATCCTGCTCGACCCCAACGAAACCAGCTACACGCTGATGCATACCGCCACCTGCGAGATTGTCAGGGAGGAGTCGCCCATCGCACGGATGAAAACCGTCAAGAACCCGACGGAGATAGAAGGCTTCCGCCGTGCCATGCTGAAAGACGGCATCGCTATGGTGAAGTTCCTCCATTGGCTGAAGCCCGCCATAGAGGCAGGGGGCGAAACGGAACTGTCGCTTGACCGCAAACTTACAAGTCTGCGCGCAGAGCAAGAGGGTTTTCGCGACATCTCCTTCGACACTATCTGCGGTTATGAGGAGCATGGTGCCATCGTCCACTACGAGGCTACGCCTGAGACCGACATACCCATACAACTTAAAGGACTCGTGCTGCTCGACAGCGGAGCCCAGTATCTTGATGGCACCACAGACATCACGCGAACCATCGCCCTCGGCCCACTCACGGAAGAGCAGCGCAAGGCCTACACGCTGGTTCTGCGCGGCCACATCCAGCTGGCCATGTGCAAATTTCCCGATGGTGCCTCTGGCACACAGATGGATGTGCTGGCCCGCCAGTTCCTCTGGCGCGAAGGCATGAACTACCTACATGGCACTGGCCACGGCGTAGGTCAGTACCTAAGTGTCCACGAAGGACCTCACCAGTTCCGCATGGAATGGAAACCGGCACCCTTCGTGGCGGGGATGACCGTCACCAACGAGCCGGGCATTTACCTGCCGGGACGCTTCGGCGTGCGCATTGAGAACACGATGCTCGTCACGCCCTATAAGAACACGGAGTTTGGAACGTTTCTACAACTGGAGCCACTAACCCTTTGTCCGATTGATAAGACACCCATCGTGGCAGACATGATGCTCCAGGAGGAAATCGACTGGCTGAACCAGTATCATGAGACGGTATACAAAATGCTCGCGCCCCATCTGTCCGATGGAGAACGAGCATGGTTGAGGGAAGCAACGCTTCCGCTCTGAATGTTAGGTGCCGAAGGCTAAGCTAACTCCACGTTGACACCGTCGGAGTTGATGATGCCTTCCATGCGTGCCTTGCCGATAAGCTTCAGCGCCATCTTCTCGTTGACACCCAGATGTTGCTTCAATCCCTTGATGAGGCGGTTCTGGGAAATCGGAGTCTTGTTGGCCTCCTTGAAAACAGTCTGGATAACACTTCTCAGTTGCTCCACATTATTGTGAAGTCCCATTCTGTGCGCATACTTGTAGCCCACCAAGATTATTCCGATAACCAGAATAATACCAAAAAACAGCATAGGGTTATTCATATTTTATAACAGCATTAATAGATTTTCTGCCACAAAAATACAAAAATATTCAAGAATAAGTAATATTATTGGAAAAATTTTATAAATTTGCCGCGAATTTTAATCAAGCAACATATCAAACTCCTAAATCAATGACTGAAAACAAGACAAAAAAGGCCACACCCGTCGAACAGGAGGAACTCATGAACCATGATTCCAAATTCGACCGGATTCGTCGTATCGTCGGAGCTGTGTGTGGACCATTATGTGCTTTGCTGGTATGGATAACACCCATTACCGGTCTCTCCCCCGAAGCTCATCATCTGCTGGCCATTGTTACCTTGGTGGCTCTCTGGTGGATTACAGAGCCTATTCCTATTCCCGTTACCTCACTGGTAGGCCCAACACTCTGCGTAGTGCTGGGTGTCGTGAAGATGAAAGAAGCCTTCGCCGCTTTTGCCAACCCGATGATCTTCCTGTTCATGGGTGGCTTCATCATCGCCAAAGCCATGATGGTGAACGGATTGGACAAACGTATCGCCTACGGTATCATCTCTATGAAGTGGGTGGGCGACTCGCCGCGCAGGATTTTCCTGGCCATCGGTATCGCCTGCATGCTCTGCTCAGGCTGGATCAGCAACACGGCAACAGCCGCCATGATGTTCCCCATCGCGCTGGGACTGCTCGAAGCCATTCGTGAGATGATGGCCGCCAACGGCAAACAGATAGACCTCCGTGTATACAAATATGCTACGGGTCTGATGCTGATGACTGCCTACGCCTGCTCCATCGGCGGCGTATTGACACCTATCGGCACTCCGCCTAATATAATAATGTTAGGATTCCTTGACGAGCTGGCAGGCATTCATATCTCCTTCTTCCAGTGGATGGTATGGGGCTTCGCGGCCATGATAGCCTATTTCATCATTGCCTACATCGTGTTGTGGCGCATGTTCCCTGCCGACGTGGAACATATTGAAGGTGCACAGGAGCTGATTAGCAGGAAAGTAAAGGAGTTGGGTGCGTGGACACGCGCACAGAAGAACACACTTTTTGCATTCATCGTAGCTGTCGTTCTCTGGGTGACGCCCGGCATTCTGAATATTGTCTTCGGTTCCGACAGCGAAGAGCTGAAGACCTACAACAAATATTTCCCCGAGGCAGTAGTCGCCATGGTGGGTGCACTACTGATGTTCTTCCTGCCCGTTGACAAGCATTGGAAACACATGACTATGAAATGGAAAGATGCCGTTGCCGGCGTGGAATGGGGAACGCTGTTGCTTTTCGGTGGCGGACTGGCCATGGGAGGAATGATGTACTCCACGGGTCTCTCCGAGTGGTTTGGACAGCAGATTATATCCATGTTGGGCGGCAATCCGTCAGAACTGCTTTTCGTTGCCGTCTTCTGCGTGATGGCACTGCTGCTCTCTGAGCTTACCTCCCACACGGCAGCCACGAACATGATTGGTCCGTTGGCCATTGGTGCAGCGATCGCAGCAGGCTTCAGCCCCATTGCCGTAGCCGTTGGCGTGGCCCTGTCGTCATCCCTCGGATTCATGATGCCGGTAAGCACACCGCCCAATGCCATTGTCTATGCAAGCGGCTATGTGCCTATCACCAAGATGATTAAGTCGGGTGTGATCATCGACTTCATAGGAATTGCCATCGTCACCATCCCCATCGTGCTCTACCTGGTAGGCTACATCATAGGATAGACGGCGACAACGAATCAAAATACCGCCTTTACTATTTGGCGAACATTATCAGTCCTGGCCATCGTATAATAATGGATGGCCGGGACTTTTTGTGCAAGCAGCTCCCTACTCTGGCAGATGGCCCACTCAATACCAACCTGATAGGCAGCCTCTGCCGTCTTGGTTTTATTGAGCTCGCAGACAAGTTCCTGCGGAATATCGATATGGAAAGAGCGTGGCAACAGTCCAATCTGCCTGACATTGGAGATGGGTTTCAGACCCGGAATAACCGGTACCGTTATGCCTGCCTTGCGCAGACGGTCTACAAAGTCGAAATAGCACTTGTTGTCAAAGAACATCTGGGTGACGATATAGTCAGCACCAGCCTCTACCTTCCGTTTGAGATACATGATATCAGTATCCAGATTGGCGGCCTCGTAGTGTTTCTCAGGATAGGCTGCCACACCCACACAGAAATCCGTGGCTTGTCCGTCCTTCACCGTCGGGTCGAGATAGTTTCCCTGATTCAGCCGACTAATCATTGACACCAGTTCGTTGCTATGACTGAAGCCGTCAGGCTCGGGAAGGAAGAAGCGTTGCCCGGGGATGGCATCACCACGCAGTGCCACGATGTTACGGATGCCGAGGAAATGAAGATCCAGCAGCTCGCTCTCCACCTTCGAGCGCGACGCACCGCCACAGATAACATGGGGAACAATCTCCAACTGAGGATAGCGACGCATGATGGCAGCAACGATGGCTACCGTCCCTGGACGCTTGGCCACCGTCATCTTCGTATAAGTCCCGTCGCCGTTGGCCACATACTCCACCTCGTCGCGATGACAGGTGACATTGATGAATGGAGGTGCAAACTCCATCAATGGGTCAATGCTCTCATAAAGGCGGCTCACATCACTCCCTTTCAAGGGGGGGACAAGCTCGAAACTGGCAAAAGGCCGTTGGGCGGTGCTGAGGATATCGATTACTTTCATTTTTCTTTGGATGTCGTTATGACGATATTTCAATTTTTCTGATTATTGCTTCACGATGTATTTGGACAAGAGCTGCTCTCCTTCTTCCAGACTGATGCCACGTCGCCGGCAATAGTCTGCCAGCTGGTCTTCACCAATTCTTCCCACGGAGAAATAGCGGGCCTCCGGATGGGAGACAAACAGGCCACAGATGGATGTGCTGGGCAGGATGGAATAGTTTTCCGTCAGGGTGACGGCCAGCTGCTGCTCCGCCTGCAGACAGTCGAAGACAAGCCGCTTGAGGGAGTGGTCCGGACAGGTGGGATAGCCGAAGGCAACACGGATAACCGGCGAGCCACCGCACGATACACAATGACAAGCCGCAGGAGAAGGTTGCGAGCCATAGGTCTGCTGTTGCAGCTGTTCTGCCGCAGCCTCTGCCAGACGTGCACACAGAGCATGATCCATCAGACGGGCACTTTCATCTGCCGCAGGCTGAACAGGCTGTGCCACGATGGTGAAGAGCCCCAGCGGACGGGGCTGTTCCGTATCGAAGTAATCAGCCAGGCAACGATAATGGCTTGCCTTACTTTGACTGCGCAGCATGGGGAAAACCGTCCCATCGTCGAGTACGATGTCATTCCCCTTGCGTAAGGCGGGCACAAAGCGTACCGCAGCCTGCACCTTGTAGCGTTCCTGACGGATGGCATCCTCCAACCACTGCCTACCCTCACGCAAGGTCTTCTCCGCCTCGGGGTTCACCAACAGTTGTTGCAAAGTCTCACCCTTATAGCCCCAGAATAGCAGGAACATACGCCAATCGATCATATTGGAGGAGGGATGGAAGAGGAAGGAAGAAAGATCTGGGGTGTTGGGAGTCACATAAAGGGCTGAGGGATGCGGAGCAAGACGGTTGGCCTCCTCATAAGGTGTCAGCGGAGCGTGGTGCTCCTCATAGGCTTCGCGCAACTGTTGCTGTTCGTTTCTAATCTGGGAGAAGAGAGTCTCTGCATCCATTTGCAGGCGCTTGGCCAGCAAGGAGGTCTGCGAGGCATCGCCACCATACACCACACATCCGTCATACAATGGCGCCAACTTCACTGCCGTATGAACGGCGGATGTCGTGGCACCGCCCACAAAGACGGGGGTACGCATCCCTTCACGTTGGAAGAGCATACAGAGCTTCTCCATCTCCTTCAACGACGGGGTGATAAGGCCACTGATACCCACCAGACAGGGATTGAGCCTGCGTGTCTCCGCAAGAATGGTCTCGTTCGGCACCATCACGCCAAGGTCATGGACATCGAAGCCATTACAACCAAGCACGATGCCCACGATATTCTTTCCGATGTCATGCACATCGCCATTGGCAGTAGCCAGCACGACACAAGGACGTTTTTCTTTCCTCCCTTCATCCTTCATCCCTTCTCCTTCCTCCAAAGCCTCGTGCAACAAGGCCACGGCATCCTTCATAATTTTGGCAGCCTTCACCACCTGAGGGAGAAACATCTTTCCCTCCCCAAACAGTTGGCCGATATGTTCCATTGCCTGCATCAAGGGTTTTTCTATCACCGCTATCGGACTACCGTATTGACGGAGTGCTTCCTTGATGTCGTCAGCCAGGAATTCGCTGTTTCCCTTGCTCAACGCATAGGTCAGCCGCTCCTCCACACTTCCTTCTCTTGCTCCTTCCCCTGATTTCCCTTTCGAGGGAGTCAGAGAGGGGTCTTCCTCCTTCTTCAACTGCTCGGCCAGCGTAATCAAACGCTCCGTAGCCTCGTCATCGGTATTCAGCACCACATCCTCCACGGCCTTGAGTAATTCCGGTTCTATCTCATCATACACCTGCAACATGGAGGGGTTGACAATAGCCATGTCCAAACCGGCACGGATGGCATGGTAGAGGAATACGGAATGCATGGCCTCACGCACCTTGTTGTTTCCCCGGAAGCTGAACGACAAGTTACTCACGCCACCGCTGGTCTTGGCACCTGTCAGATGCTGCTTGATCCAGCTGACGGCACGGATGAAGTCAACGGCATACGCCTGATGCTCCTTGAGACCCGTGCCTACGGAAAGGATGTTCACGTCGAAGATGATGTCGCTGGCGGGGAAACCGATACCTGTCAACAGCTTGTAGGCCCGTTGGCAGATGGCAATCTTCCGCTCGAAGGTAGTGGCCTGCCCTTCCTCGTCGAAGGCCATCACGACGACCGCCGCACCTAACCGACGGAGCTCGCGAGCTTTCTCCAAGAACTCCTCTTCGCCAGCTTTCAGGCTAATGGAGTTGACGATACACTTGCCCTGCACACTTTTCAGTCCTGCCAGGACCGTTGGCCAGTCCGAGGAGTCTATCATCAGCACCGAGCGGCAGACTGACGGGTCGTTGACGATGTATCGGCAAAAGGTCTGCATCTCCTGATGGCTGTCCAGCATGGCATCGTCCATGTTGATGTCGATGATGGAGGCACCTCCTTCTATCTGATGGCGGGCAACGGCCAGAGCTTCCTCGTATTGTTTCTCGGCGATGAGCCTTGCAAACTTGCGCGACCCGGCCACGTTGGTACGCTCGCCTATGTTGGTGAAATTTCGGGTCTCACGATCCACGAGCAAGGGCTCCAATCCTGAAAGCCACAGTTCGGAGCTGAGAGATGAGGGATGGGCGGCAAGAGAGAAGTCCCTAGGCTTGATACCCTTTAATGCCTCACTAATCGAACGGATATGACATTCATTAGTACCGCAGCATCCACCGGCTATATTGAGCAGACCGGCCTCAGCCATCTTGCGCAGATGACTGGCTGTGAAGTCCGGCAGTTCCTCATATTCTCCCATCTCATTGGGCAGTCCCGCATTGGGATAGAGCGACAGGGCGACGGGAATGCGTGTGGAGAGTTGTTCCACGAAAGGACGCAGTTCCGTCACGCCGAAAGAACAGTTCAAGCCGAAGCTGAGCAGATGGGGATAGTGGCTGATGCTCACATAGAAAGCCTCCAAGGTCTGGCCTGTCAGCGTGCGTCCGCTACGGTCATTGATGGTCACAGAGACCATCACGGGAATTTCCCTGTGCAGCCGCTCTCCCAATTGTCGGATGGCATAGAGGGCTGCCTTCGCGTTGAGTGCGTCGAAACAGGTCTCCAACAACAGGAGGTCTGCCCCACCCTCCATCAACGCCTCTGCTTGCTCTGCATAGGCTGCCGCCATCTCATCGAAGCTGACGGCGCGCTGCGCAGGCGCATTCATGTCGGAAGCCAGGGTGAGCGACTTGGAGGTAGGGCCCATGGAACCCGCAACGAAGACCGCCTTGTCTCCTGCCATCTCCCTGGCGATGCGCGCACCGGCCAATGCCATCTCCTTCGCCAGATTCTCGCATCCGTATTCCTTCTGACTGATGCGGTTGGCAGAGAAGGTGTTGGTGGCAATGATGTCAGCACCCGCCTCTATGTACTGTCGATGAATGGATTTAATCACCTCGGGGGCCGTCAGGCAGAGCACATCATTGTTGCCCGCCAGCGATACCGGCCACTGCGCAAAGCGTCCGCGATGGAAGTATTCAGGTGTCACTCCCATCGACTGAATCTTCGTGCCCATCGCACCATCCAGTATTAGGATTCTCTGTTGTAAAAGTTCATGGATTTCCACGCAAAGCTCTGGCTTTCTTATACTTATCAAATAATATTAAACACATCTTCCATCTCTTTGCGCTTCTTTTCCTTCGGTTCATCGGCAGCATAGCCTATGGGAATCAGCACCGCAGGTTCCTCTTCGTCATCAAAGTCGAAACGCCGCCTGCACTTCTCAGCATCGAAGTTGCACACCCAGCAGGTAGCCAGTCCCTGTTCCGTAGCAGCCAGGCAGAGATGTTCCACCGCAATGGCAATATCGATATCACCATGATGCTTGCCGTCAGCTCTCACCCACTCCTCATCATGAAGAACGCTGCAGATGATATACATGGGAGCCGTCTTGAACCAGTCGCGGTTATAGCACTCCTGAAGTTTTGCCTTGTCAGCCTCATTGCAGACCAAACGGAACTTCCAAGGCTGTTTGTTCACCGCAGAGGGTGCAAAACGCACACACTCCATCACATAGTCCAGTTTCTCATGCTCCACCTGACGATGCTGATACTCTCTACAACTGTATCTGCTCTTTACTAAGTCTAAAAAGTTCATACCGTGTTGTTTAAAATTTTATTGGGCACAAAGTTACGATTTTTTGGGAAACTACGAAAGAAAACACCAACTTTTAGGTATTGCGGCATTCTTTTTCCCGTCGTAACTTTGCATCAACAAAAAAGAACAGATGGAAATACGACGATTACTTATCATATTTATATTGCTGATATCCTTTTCAGAGGCAAGAAGCCAAGGAGTCAAGGAGACAAGGAGACAAGGAGACAAGGAGTCAAGGAGTCAGGGAGACAGGAAGGACAGTCTTCTGCTGATACCTAAAAATGATGATTCGGATCTGAAGGAGGGTAAACTGGAGGAAGTAGTGGTGACGGCACAGGAGAACAGGGGGCTGACCTCGTCGTCCATCATCAAGAAGCATGCCATGGAACATTTGCAGCCCTCCAGCTTTGCCGATCTGTTGGAGCTGTTGCCCGGCGGACGCAGCAAGGACCCCTCGCTGACCACTCCTAACACCATTCATATCCGCGAGATTCCCATCAGCAGCAGCAACTATTCCACCTCTTCGTTAGGCACGAGCTTCATGATAGACGGAGCACCCATCTCCACCAATGCCAACATGCAGTATCTGGCAGGAGCCTGGGATAGTCCGGCGACAAACCGTGACTACACGAACAGCGGCGTGGATATGCGCTCTATCTCTACCGACGACATTGAGCGCGTGGAGATTGTGCGTGGCATTCCCTCTGTAGAATATGGCGACCTGACGAGCGGACTGGTGAAGATTGAACGTCGCAGGGGCGGTCATGACCTGAATTTCCGCCTGAAAGCCGACATGGGCTCGAAGCTCCTATATCTGGCGAAAGGGCTGGAGTGGAAGGAAAGGAGGCTGAGCCTGAACATGAGCATCGACTATCTGGATGCGAAGGCAGACCCCCGCAACCGACTGGAGAACTACAAGCGCCTGACGCTCTCCACCCGCCTTCACAAGGCATGGGAACAGGAGGCCTACAGGCTGGGGCTCTCCACGAATCTCGATTACTCAGGCTCGTTTGACAACGACAAGGTTGACCCTGACCTCAACCACAGTTATGAGGACTCCTACAAGTCAAGCTACAACCGCCTTGCGGGGCTTGCCTCCCTGGAACTGAAGATGAAGCGGCAGACATGGCTGAAGACTGTTACCACCACGCTCTCCTCTTCCTACGAATACAATCTGCTGGAGCGCACGCGTCTGGTGCAGCTATCTCGCATGACGGTGGCTCCCCTAGCAAGGGAAGAGGGAGAGAACGATGCCTATATCCTGCCTTTCAAATACATGGGACACCACAAGACGGAAGGCAAGCCCCTGAACCTGTTCGTCAAGACGAATGCCCGCCTGCAAGTACCCGGAAACATCGTTTCCAACACGCTCTTGCTGGGTTTGGAGTGGAATCTGGACAAGAACCTGGGACGCGGACAGGTCTTCAATCCTTACACGCCCGCCTATACTGGCATCTCATCACGCCAGCGCAAGCTAAAGGACATTCCTGCCAACCGTCGCCTGTCGGCATATGCAGAAGAGAACATCAAATGGCCGACCGCCATAGGCACTCTGGAACTGGCTGCCGGACTGCGCGTGATGCAGATGATGAACCTGCCGTCGGAATATGTGATGCATGGAAAGTGGTACTGTGACCCGCGCACGAACATCGGCTTTTCCTTCCCTCGCTTCACGCTGTTCGGCCTGCCTGCGCTCGTCCGCATAGCAGGAGGCATCGGACAACATACAAAGATGCCGACGATGGAACAGCTGTTTCCTGACAAGCTCTATATCGACTTCGTGCAACTGAACTACTATCATGATAATCCCGACTATCGGCGCATCAACCTGATGACGTATATACGCGATCCGCGCAACATGGCCTTGGAACCGGCAAGGAACCTGAAGTGGGAGGTGACGACAGACATTCAGCTGGGCGGCAACCGCCTGTCCGTAACCCTTTTCCGGGAGAAGATGTCGTCCGGCTTCCGCAGCCAGTCCTATTATGACACCTACCGCTACAAGCAGTATGATGCCTCTGGCATCGATGCGGCGACGCTCACCGGCCAGCCGTCGCTGGCAACCCTACCCTATACGGAAGTCAACGAGCTGGCAGGCTACAGCAACTACACCAACGGCAGCATGACGCTGAAAGAAGGGGTGGAATACACCTTGGAGACCCGCCGCTTCCCCGTCATCCTCACCCGCCTGACCATCAACGGTGCCTATTTCCGCACCACCTACGACAACTCCATTGTTGACAGCTACCGTCCCTATCAGGTCATCGACAACCGTCAAATACAGTATGTGGGACTCTATGCCAACAACGACGGCTATGTGCGCGAGTCATTCAACACCAATTTCACATTGGACACCGATATTCCCAAGCTGCGGCTGGGCTTCTCCGTCTCTGCCCAAAGCCTGTGGTTCACCACCTCCCAGCGCAAGGAGACTAGCAACTACCCCGTACAATATATCGCACCTAATGGGTCCATACACGACTGGCTTCCCGAATATGCCCAGGACACCTACCTGCGCTGGCTCGTCAGGGACTATTCGGCCTCGCTGTTTGAGAAAGACCGCGTGCCCTTCGCCATGAACCTGAACTTCAAGGTGACGAAGAAGCTGTTCAACAACCGGCTGAACATCGCCATGTTCTGCAACAAGCTATGGGACTATACGCCCGACTACGAGAGTCGCGGAGCAACGATTCGTCGGCATGTGACCCCGTATTTCGGACTTGAAATGAATGTGAAACTATAGAAGATACAATATATGAAAAGGAAAATATCACTTTTTTGCCTTCTTACCTTTTTACCTCTTTTCCTGACGGCCTGCCATCAGGAGGAGGACGATCTCTTTGCCACAGCGGTTATCACGCTGGAGACGGGCGAAGACATCAGCATTACTGATGTGCAGGCACAGGCTCAGTTCACGAATGTCAACACTCGCCAGGTGACCACCACGGCGGACTGCAAGATACGGGATGGGAAATGTGAGGTAAGCGTGGGCCTGCTTCGCGGAGCCTATGAGGTACTCATCGAAGGGGTGGCTGAATGTCAGGGAGTTCAGGGAGTTCTTTCTCCGCAAGGCTACGAAAGCGTCTCTTCGAGCCGAGCGCAAGGAGTTCAAGGAGTCAGGGAGTACAGGCAGTTCAGGGCGCAGAGCGATTATGTGGAACTGGCTGGGAGAGGTGTCAACACAGCCGGACTAAACATCATTTTCCTCAACTGACATGAAAAGGATTCTGTTCATTATCATCATGTGTGGAACCGCCGCATGGACCGCCGCCTCCAATGCCGACTCGGTATTGGTGGAGCACCATTCGCTGTGGCGCACCATCGACAGCGAGGCACGCCTGAACCCGGCGCTGCACGGAGCCGCCTTCGGCCATTCGTTGTCGGAACTGACGCTGGGCATCGACAAGTGCCGGCAATCAGAGGCTTTCGTGTTGGAGAACGGCACAGGCTTCCAGCTGCCCTACCTGGGCGTGGAGAGTTTCCTAAGACTGTCCTGGCGCACAGCCGTCTGGGGCACAGCGTCCTACAAGACCGGCACACAGCACCAGATTACCTGGAACTCCACCTCCGACTACGACTTGCTGCAGCCCTATGTGCTGGCCGACACACTGGGAGGCGACACACGCCGTGAGCAGTACCATTTCTCCGGAGGCTACGCCACACGGCTGGGCCAATGGCTGTTAGGAGCGGAGATGCTGTTCCGTGCCGAACAGGAATACCGCGACCACGACCCCCGCATGCGCGGCGTGGTGACCGATCTGACCCTACGCATAGGAGCAGGTCGCGAGCTGGGAGGCTACCGCTTAGGCGTTGCAGTTGAAGGCAACATCTACAAGCAGACCAACAGCGTGGAGTTCTACAACGAGGAAGGGGTCATCCCTGAATACCAGATGACGGGATTAGGAACGGAGTACAACCGCTTCTCCGGCGACAAGCGCAGCCTCTATTACGACGGGAGCGGCGTTGCCCTGCTGCTGAGCGCAAGTCCGCTCCACAGGCAAGGCTTCTATACGGACATCTCGCTGGACGAGCACCGCTACCACCGCAAACTGGCAGAATACAACTCCATGCCGCTCACCGACCTCTACCGCGAGCATGCAGGTGCCACGATTGGCTGGCGGCATGAGGCCAACAGTCGATGGGCGCTGTATGGAAGCATCGACTACACCAAGAGCATGGGCGACGAGCATGTCGGAGGAACATCCAATGCCCGCTATTTCCCCGTCATCGCCTGCCTGACCATGTACCACAACAATATACTTGATGCTGCATTTGGAGGACATTACGGCCGTCGGTCATGGAACGTGGCCCTCCGCACGGGCTATCGCAATCAGACGGAGCGCTACGCTTATCCCCTGCGGCAGATGGATTACAGCCAAGCCTACGGACAGTTGAAAGGGCAGCTGTTCGTGAGCGTTTCCACGGCATTGCGCCTGATGATGGACGCGGGAGCAGCCTACACCGCTCATCTGGATGACCAGGTGGTGATGCCCTACGCCAACATGGATGCCAAGACGGTGCGCTATGTGAACCACAAGCGCGACTATTCACAGGCAAACTATATGGAATTTGGCAGCAGCGTGCGTGCAGACTACGCATGGCCCAACAGCCGCTACGGGCTCTTCGCCCGATTGGCAGCAGGCATGGTGACGTGCTCCACAGGAGCGCATCAGACCGACTTGCATGCCTCAGTAGGAATTGTATTTTAATTGATTATAAACGTAATTTAAAACTGAAAGAAAATGAAAAAGACAGTATTGATGAGCATCATGATGATGCTGAGTGTAGGTTTCTTCTTTACCTCATGCGACAGCGATGACGATGAAGTGGTCATCATTCCTTCAACATCCTTGAAACTGGAGATTCCCTCCAATCTGGAGAATGTAGTGTTGTCCAACGCCTCTGCCACCATCACCCATGTGCAGACGCAGCAGACGGTTCAGGTCACAGGCGACCAGTTTGTGAAGAGGGGAAACAGCTATCAGCTGGAAGTGTCCAACCTGGCAGCAGGCCTCTACAACATTGTCATGAGAGGACATCTCGACTTCACGCTGAACGGCGTAGCCGGACAGAAAGATTTCGAGGTGAAGTCGGAGAACGTAGCCCTCGCGCAGTTTGCGGCAGACCTCAAGATGACCGTCTCCACCTTTACGGCAAAGGGAGGATTCGTCATCAGCGAGATTTTCTTCACCGGAACGTCAACGGCGGAGGGAGGTTCTTATAGCGGCGACCAGTACATCCGCATCACCAACAACTCCGACGTGACACTCTATGCCGACAGCATTGCCGTCCTCGAATCGGCTTTCAACACCACCCAGAAGCAGGACTACGACCCGGACATCATGTCGGAAGCCTTCTCCGTACAGGCCTGCTACATGATTCCCGGAACAGGCAAGAGCGTGCCCGTAGAGCCGGGAGCATCGCTGACGCTGGCCGTCAACGCCATCAACCACAAGGCAGAGCAGCCCAACAGCATCGACCTGACCAACGCCGATTTCGAGTTCTTTGATGAGTCGTCGAATGCCAGCTACACCGACCCTGACGGCTCTGCACCCAACCTCGACAAATGGTACTGCTACACCGCCACCATCTACCAGTTCCACAGCCGCGGCTTCAACGCGATGGCCATTGCCAAGATGCAGACCTCAAAGGAAGAATGGCTGCAGGACTATGTCTATGATGCCACCTACCTCTTCGTCTTTGGTGACTTCTCAAGAACGATGACCAAGAGGGGAATCTACAAGGTACCCAACAGCTGGATTCTGGACGGTGTGAACCTAAGTGTGGAATCCGTTCGTGAGTGGAACGTACTGGATGCCAGCATTGATGCCGGCTGGACCTACTGCGGAACGGTTGACCGCGACGAGACTCGCTTCAACAAATCTGTCATCCGCAAGCAGGATGCCAATGGCAAGTATATCGACACCAACAATTCCACCAACGACTTCACACCCGAAGCACCGGCTTCGTTGCTACAGTAATTTCACAGGGAGTTCAGGGAGTACAAGGAGTTCATAAAAAAAGAATCATGAAAATAACAATCAACAAATTCAGTTACAAGGTAGTGGTGAGAAGTCTTTTGCTTCTCGCCCTTCTGCCTTTGACATCGGAAGCCCAGAGCCTGCCCCAGGACCCTGCCGTCCGCAAAGGACAGCTGAAGAACGGCATGACCTACTACATCCGCCATAATGCCAAGGAAGCAGGACTTGCCGACTTCTACATCGCCCAGCGCGTGGGCAGCATTCTCGAGGAGCCACGTCAGCGCGGACTGGCCCATTTCCTGGAGCACATGGCTTTCAACGGCACCAAGAACTTCCCCGGCAAGGGCAAGAAACTGGGCATCGTGCCCTGGTGTGAGACTATCGGCGTGAAGTTCGGCGCCAACCTCAATGCTTATACGTCCATCGACCAGACCGTCTATCATATCGGCTCTGCCCCGCTGAAGCGCGAGGGCATCATCGACTCCTGCCTGCTGGTGCTCCACGACTGGAGCCACTACATCCTGCTTGAAGACAAGGAGATAGACAAGGAACGCGGCGTCATCCACGAGGAGTGGCGCACACGACGTGCCGGCATGGCCGTGCAGCGACTCATGGAACAGGCTATGCCCAAGATTTACAAAGGCACGAAATATGAGGACTGCCTGCCCATCGGCTCGATGGAGATTGTTGATAACTTCCCCTATCAGGACCTGCGCGACTACTACCAGAAGTGGTACCGTCCCGACCTGCAGGCCATCATCGTGGTGGGCGACTTCGACGTGGACAAGATGGAGCGGAAGATCAAGAAGATATTCTCTCCCATCCCCATGCCGAAGAATGCCGTTGAACGCATCTACTACCCCGTGAACGACAACGAGCAGATGATTGTCGATATCGAGAAAGATAAGGAACAGCCCATCGTGCTCTGCCACATCTACCAGAAGCGTGAGGCTACGCCCGACAGCGAGAAGAACAGCGAGAAGTATCTGCGCGACGACTATATCGACGGCCTCATCAGCACCATGCTCAACGACCGTCTGGTGGAATTGCGCCAACAGCCCGTGCCGCCCTTCCAGAGTGCTACGGGCCGTGCCTCCCAGTTCTTCCTCAGTCGCACGAAGGATGCCTTCTCCCTGAGTGTCAGCTGCAAGCAGGACAACATCCTGGGCGGCATCATCGCCGCCGTTGGTGCTGCCGAGCGGGTGCGCCAGCACGGCTTCACCCAGAGCGAACTGGACCGTGCGAAGAAGCTGCGCCTCAATGCCGCCGAGCGACGTGCCAACATGAAGGACGACTATCGCAACTCGCGCTATGTGAACGAATGCGTCAACAACTTCCTCGAAGGGGAGCCGCTGCTCAGCGTTGAGTTCAAGCTGGAGAACACGCAGAAGCTCGACCGCGAGGTGACGCTCGACGAGGTGAACGCCGCCGTCAAGGAGCTCATCACCGACAAGAACCAGGTGGTGGTGATGTATGCGCCGGACAAGGAAGAATTTGAGATTCCTTCTGAGCAGCAGATTGAGCAGGTCATCCTGGCTGCCCAGCAGCAGGCCTACGCTCCCTATGCCGAGGAGGCACCCGTCATGTCTCTCAGCTCCTGTCTCTCCACGCTCAGCGACAGGAAGGGCAGCATCCTGAGCGAGAAGCCCTACCGCCACGGTTTCACGGAGTTCACCCTGAGCAACGGCATGAAGGTGTATGCCAAAAAGACCGACTACGAGGCCGATGCTGTCTCTATGCGCATGGAAGCCGACGGCGGCACCTCCCTCTATGGTGATGAGGACATCCCCAACTTCGCGCTCATCTCCAGCGGAGTTACCGAGGGCGGCGTGGGCCCCTTCGATGCTGTCACCCTGCGCAAGATGCTCACGGGAAAGAGCGTACGCGTCAGTCCCTCCGTGGGCAGCAAGGGACAGAGCATCAGCGGCAGCTCGTCGCTGAAGGACATGGAGACCCTGTTCCAGCTGACTCATCTCTACTTCACCCAGCCCCGGAAGGACACAGCCGCCTTTGCCGGCCTGATGAACAGGCAGCGCGCCTTCCTCGCCAATCGCAATGCCTCTCCGAAAGTGGACTACAACGACTCCATCCGTGCCATTCTCTATGGTCACCATCCCCGCATGGAACCCGTCGTGCAGTCTACACTCGACCGCGTCAGCTACGACCGCATCCTCGAGATCTACAAGGAGCGCTTCAGCGATGCAGCCAACTTCAAGACCGTCATCATCGGCAACTACGACGAGCAGCAGCTCCGACAGTTCCTCTGCCTGTATCTCGCCACCCTGCCAGCCACCAACCGCCACGAAGAGACCAACTGGGCCAACGTACCCAGGATTGTGGATGGCTCCGCCGTCCACGTCTTCCGCAAGCAGCAGGCCACGCCGCTGGCCAATGTCAGCATCTTCCTGACAGCCGACGTGCCGTTCACCTCGAAGAACGACCTCATCCTCGACTTCCTGAAGCGCTGCCTCTCCATCGCCTATACCGACTCCGTGCGCGAGGAGAAAGGCGGCACCTATGGCGTCAGCGTTGACTTCGAGCTCGACAAGGACGATAAGCCCAACACCACGGTGAAGATCTCCTACAATGCCGACCCCAACCGCTACGAGGAGCTCAACCCGATTATCTATCAGCAGTTGCAGCACATCGCCGACAACGGTCCCGCTGCCACGTCGATGCAGAAGGTCAGGGAATACCTGCAGAAGCAGTATGCCCAGATAGCCATCACCAACGACTACTGGAGCTATATCATCTGGCACGAGATTAACGACGACACCGACTTCGACCGCGACTACTGCGAAATGGTGGGCAGCATCACCGCCTCCGACGTACAGCAGATGGCACAACGGCTCCTCGCCGCCAAGCGCCGCATAGAAGTCACCATGCTATCGGAGTAACTCCTTGTCTACTTCAAAAAAAAATTACTACCTTTGCAGCATGAAAAATTTTAAGATATACGAACCCGGCGACAAGATGATCACCCTCATCAAGGACAACTACAGCGTCCTGCAGGCATTAAGCGCCTTTGGCATCAACCTCGGCTTTGGCGACAAGACTGTCAGCGAGACCTGCCAGATGAACGGGGTGGACACCTACACCTTCCTCGCCGTCATCAACTACACCATTAACGGATACGGCGACTTCGCCGATGATGAGCGCATCAGCGTCTCCACCCTCCTCCACTACCTCAAGGCGAGCCACACCTACTACCTCGACTTCCAGCTCCCCTTCATCCGGCGTGAGCTTCAGGAGGCCCTGGCAGCAGTCCCCTCCTACAAAGGAGGGGGCAGGGGTGGTAACATCGTTCCCTCCTCACTCATCATGGAACTCTACAAAGACTATGAACAGGAGATACGTCGCCACATGAAATATGAGGAGAAGACGCTCTTCCCCTATGTCGAGTCCCTCCTCGCCGATGCCCCATCGACCCTCATCCCCCATCCTTCAGCCATCGAATCCCTCCCCTCGGGGAGGCAAGGAGGGGGCTATAGCGTGGAGACTTTCTCCAAACACCACGGGCAAACCGACCAGAAGTTGCGCGAGCTGAAGCTCATGATCATCAAGTATCTGCCTGCCGATGCCCACCACAACAACCAGCTCACCGCCACCCTCTACGACATCTACAACAACGAGGAATGGCTACGTCAGCATGCCGAGGTGGAAGACCACATCTTCACCCCCGCCATCAGACGGTTGGAGCAGCAACGCACCCCCTCCGCTCACCCCTCCGCTCTCATTCCTCCTCCTTCGTCCACGGAGTCTCCCCTCTCCGAACGCGAGAAGGATGTGATCATCGGCGTGGTGCAAGGTCTACAGAACAAGGAGATTGCTGACCGCCTCTGCATATCCGTCAACACGGTCATCACCCACCGCCGCAACATTGCCCGCAAATTACAGATACATTCCCCCGCAGGACTCACCATATACGCCATCGCTAACAATCTCATATCCAGGTCGTTAATTTATAACACATAAAGCATAGGTTTACAACTGGGAAAGCATACGTTTATTACCCTAAACCCAATCCTTTGTTGCGCTAAAGGGAGTCCTCTTCCGGGCTAAAGGCAAAGCTTTTCCGGGCTATACCCAGACCTTTTCCGGCGGAAGGGCAGGCATATTCCACCAGAACATGCCTGCCCTTAGCGCATAAAAGCTTTGCCCTTAGAGGGTAAAAGGATAAGTATTTCAGGTGGAAAACGCCTGGTTTTCCACCTGAAAGGAGACAAGGAGTCAAGAAGACAAGGAGTCAGGGAGAAAGCCTCACCCCTGACCCCTCTCTGAAGAGAGAGGGGAACTTCTTGTCTCCTTGGCTTCTTGACTCCTTGACTACTTGACTCCTTGGCTCCTTGACTCCTTGACTTCTTGACTACTTGAATTCTTAATTCAACCTCACATGTTCACACAAATGCGCTGCGGCCCCGATGGATAAAGGGATTGAGGCGTGTGATGTATAGTCTCGACACCTCACACAGAGGTCACATGAACCCCACATCGGGAAGGGAGCCAAGAAGAAAGGAAGTCAAGAAGCCAAGGAAGAAGGTCTTATCCCTAGTGTCGTGCACTGAATAAGTGGACAAAAAATCGTCTTTTGCTTTGTCATATTCCCGTTTATTTGTATCTTTGCAAGGTAATATAAAAATGATACCCGTCTGCGCGGATACGAATTATGAGCAAGAAATCGATACGATTTTTCAACGACAGAGAGGTGCGAGCCGTCTGGGACGAGGAACACAGCAAGTGGTGGTTCTCGGCTACAGACATTGTGCGGACCATCAATGACGAGGAGGACTACAAGAAATGCCGCAATTATTGGAAATACCTGAAAGGCAAGATGGCCAAAGACGGTATTCAACTGGTTAGTGTCACTAACCACTTCAAATTCCAAGCTCCCGATGGTAAGAAACGATTCGCAGATGCGCTCGATGCCGAGTGTGTACAGACTATTGCCAAGAACTATCCCAACAACCGCGAGATCTTCATGAAGGACATTGACTATTCATATTACTATGAACAAACCGATTAAGTGAGTTGTCCGATGTGGGGTTCATGTGACCTCTGTGTGAGGTGTCGAGACTGTACTTCACACGCCTCAATCCCTTTATCCATCGGGGCTACAGAGCATTTGTGTGAACATGTGAGGTTGAATTAAGAATTCAAGTAGTCAAGAAGTCAAGGAGTCAAGAAGTTCAAGACAATAGCTTTAACCCTTTCGCCTCCCATTCCCCCTTTCCTTTGGAGAGGGGTCAGGGGTGAGGCCTAAAGAACAACTTTACGGCCTGTAAAGCATAGCCTTGCTCTCCGTAAAGGATAGCTTTTCAACCTTCAGGTTACTCACTTACAACTTACTCACTTCAGACATCTACATTCTGAGAGAAGAAAGCAATAAAAAATCTGCCCTGTTGTGAATAGTCTCAATAATTTTTTATATCTTTGCCATCGCTATCTGCCCATGGTGGCTGTGATGTTCTCTGAGAAGGATGGAGCTGCAGGGTGGAGCACTACATATTGAAAGGCGTTACTGACGCTTTGTTTTTGGCTGTTCGAAACTTCCACAATCGAATATGCGGTTAAAGACAAATGCAGATGTAACTCCACGGGGTGTAGTATATACTCTCCGTAGTG
>Ga0247611_10001168_pt1 | contig 48073 bp, 41 predicted proteins | sample 177DNAGHGhighgp2_FD_192422 | JGI IMG/M metagenome (GOLD analysis project Ga0247611, IMG submission 192422) | Sheep rumen microbial communities from Palmerston North, Manawatu-Wanganui, New Zealand - 1770 DNA GHGhigh gp2 | ecosystem: Host-associated > Mammals > Digestive system > Stomach > Rumen... | reverse complement strand
TAGTTTTGACTTACCTCCAAGTGATGAGTTCCAACCTTCATCTGCAATAAGAAGTCTTTCTTCTCCATCATAGAAGTTAGTTGTATCAATCTTAGTATTGTAGAATACTACTTCTGCTGTATTAGCTTGCCATGGTCTACCAAAGTAACCTTGCTTTGATTCCTTAGCTGATGCTGTATCAACACCTGGCTTTGTAGATGTTACTCTACACTCATACATTAAGTATCCTCTGCCCTGTGTCTGCTGTGCAGCTGTAATATAGAATGTATCATTAGCATCTTCACTTGTATTAGCTACTAAATCACACTGATTAAACACAGCTTCCATACCACCAAAGATGTAATCTGTTCCACCATAGATTGAACACTTATCAAATACTACTGTTGAATTAACTCCACCATATAAAGTATCCTGTCTACTTACAAACTTACAGTTACCAAAATATGAATGTTCTACATTACTTCCAATTGAAAGTGCTGCAGCTCTTTCAACATATGCCTTATTTTGAACTGCTGTTGATCCAGCCTCGTAGTCATTTCTTGCACCCTTATTCTCGCCCTTAGCGCCACTTAAAGCAACTATTGTATCCTTTGTTGCAAGTTCTGACTGATACTGGTTAAATGAGTTTTCAAAAATAATACCTTCAGCGCTAAATCCATTAGCATATACAACAACTGTTGCATTCCAGTAGCTTCCGTTTGTTGTACCAGAACCTGGATTCTGGAATGAATAATAACCATTGTATGTATTTACATCTAATAAATCTGCATTAAACTTACAATCCTTACCCATGCTGTAATATGCATAGCCATGACCATAGTATGATGTGATTCTTACTGCATTATCATCTGCTGTAACACCGCTATCCTTAAGGTCAATACTTGCATTTTCCTTAGCTGCATTAGCAAGAGTTACATTATCCATATCAATAACTAGCATTTCTTCATATGTACCTGGATCAATTTCAATTGTTACATTCTGCTCGCTAGTTCTTGACATTGTTCTTACTGCAGAAAGTGCATCATTAATTGTCTGATATTCTTTGTCCTTACCTACTGTAAGTGTATCCTTATACTCTGTAGGTGTAACCACCTTAATATCTGTAAAATATGTCTGTCCACCGTTTGATGTAATATCTAATACACCATCTTCACTTGCTACTACGCTCTGTGTTTCAATTAAAGAAGTGCTTCCTGATTTTGCAGCTATATTTAAATCACCTACTACAAAATATGAGCTATAGCAGTATGAAAGTGTTACTATATCGCCCTTCTTTACTGGAACCTTAATGCTACCTGCTAGTTTATTTCCCTGTGCATCTGTAGATTCGTTAAGAAGTAAATATGTCTTATTCTCAAGAGCATTTACTGTTTCAAGGCCATAGTAATAATCCTTATCATTTACTTTTTCTAAGCCATTTCCACTATATGCCTTATTATAAAGTCCAAAATTCCAATCCTTAACTTCATAGAATTTTACTTCTACTTTGTTACCTGTCTTGTTAGCTGTATTATCATATGAACCAAGCTTTAAATCATATGTTGGAGCCTGTTCATATGGAAGGTTTCCAAGACCTGAAACCTTAATACTATACTGTCCTTCTCTTAAAGAAATCTTGTCTGTATAGTTAAATGTGTATGTGTAGCTTGAGCCATCTTCGTAAGTTTCATTAATATTTGTTAATGTAAATACTGCATTCTTAGCATCTTCACTTGAGATACCTGCAAGTGTAATTTCTGCATCGTATGTATCCTTAGCTGAAAATTCAATATTCTTTACAGCATCTCCATCTGTTTCAATAGATGTTGTTAATAATGTGTAATCATTAGCATCTGTTGCTACTACTTCGTATGTAACACCAGCCTCAACCTTTAATGTAAAAGATAAATCACTATTAACTGTTAATTCTGGAACATAAATCTTATCTGCTTTAAATGCTAATTGTACCTTTGCAGCCGCATCTGCACTAATACCTGTAATATTACCTGTAATTGTTACAAGCTCTACTGGGTTAACTACTACATTAAATGTCTTATCAACCTCTCCTCTAGCTACTGATATAGTATTTTCTGATGCTACTACATATCCATTAGCATCTACAAGGGTTACATCGTAGTCGTAGTTTTCATATAAATATGTCTCATATGTTCCATCTGCTGCAACTGCAACTACTGTCTTTCCATGTGTCTGTCTATTAGTAAAGCAAAGGCTATATCCTGATGGAGCTTTTGTGCCAAGTCCATTAGGATCAGCATATGTGCTTTCACCAGTTACCTTTACAGGTACAATATGCTCTCTTGTAGCTCGTGTAATTACTAACTTTTCGTTAGTACAATATAACTTATACTTACCAGATTCTGGAGCGTAGAATGTTGCTTCTTCTACCTGATTTTTTCCTGAATAATTAAATTCCTGAATTTCACCACTTGGTGAAACGAAGTAATAAAGTGCTGCATTAGAATTAGATCCTAACATTAGCTTTAATACATCATTTTCAACTAAATTAAAATTCATATAAACTGAATCTGTAGAAGAATTGTTAGAATAAACCATACCTGTGTATTTATTACCGTTGGCATCTGTCTTCTCCTTAGAATCATATCTAGATACAGCTTCGTTTGTTGTTCTTACTCTATTATTAGTCTTGCCACCTGCACAAAAATAAATAAATTCTTTGCCTTCTGCGTCATTAATTGTAAAATCGCCAATATTTACACCTGTTGTTCCAGCCTCAACGCCTGAACCATAGAATGAATTGTATAAATCAACTGTTAATAAGTTATTGTAAATATTGCTATCTAGCATTTCGGCACCAAAATCAACCACATCGATTTTGCCATTACCTGCCTGTGTAGGAGCACTTGATCTAGCCTGTGTCAATGATATCTCCCTTATATATGTACTTGAAGTTACATTTAAATCAATTGACTCTGTTTCCATGTCTGTTGTTCCATTAATTGTATAAGTAACCCAGCCATTTGATCCTTCTACAGAAAGTGCGTTTCCATCAACTTCAAATGAACCTCCACCATATGCTAACACATCTAATGTGTAATTAGAATATGCATCTACAGGAATTGTTATCTTAGTTCCAGCATTAGCCTGTGCATCAGAAGCTCTAGCTGCTAACTTACCATTTGTAGCATCAATTGTTAAGCCTTCAAATGTACCTGTGCCATTAGCTCCCTGAAGTGCTAATGAATATGCACTAGTATAATTAGTGTTAGACTGATCAAAATTCCACTTTGTTGTTGTAGGAACATATGGATTAGGTGTTACTGTAATTTCATGAATCCAAGTTCCACCTTCAGCCACACTAAATGTAACCTCTCCAGCTTCACCTGTATATTCATATGTAAGTAAATCGCCTTCGTTAGCTAAACGTGCTTTCTGTCCCTGTTCACCATTCATGTAAAGAACTGGCTCTCCACCATAATAAAAACATGTCTGGACATTAATTGTACAAGGTCCTGCTACCTTTACAGTAATTTCTGCGCCCTCTCCCATAGTTAAACCATGTGCGCCATTATTAGCTGTATTTTTTACAAATGTTACTAAACCTAGACTTGTTCCTGGAGTATGTTTGTAATCGCTTCCATCTAATCCAGCAAAAGTCATTACATATGTCTCTCCTTTTACAGCTTTCGTTTCTGTAAGTCCATTACTTAGCTCTGCTGCTTTTACTTCAACTAAGCTTCCTGTAAATGGAATTGAAGCGACAAATAAAATTAGTGCTAATACACTTGTAAGCACTCTTTTTAAATCCCTTAACTTCATATAGTACCTCCCTTTACCTATTTTGTTTTTTGATATAAAAATGAATTTGCGGTTTCATTTTTATAATCTAAGGCTTTTCTTGCCACTACCCCTGTTGTCCATTTTATAAGCCTTATTTATAAAAAAGACCCTTTATCATAAAATAAAGGGTCTTTTCTTTTAGTTTAGTAAAACGCGCCTACTTTATGTTTTACTTTTACTCGAACCTCATGCATTTAAGTGCGCTTCGCGCTAGCATGAGGCCACATTGCAATTACTTTGTAATTGCAACATTTATCTACTATGCATTTTTCTTTTTTCTTGTAAATAACACTGCAACACCTGCAACTAACATCATTGCAACATATACAACTAACATCATATTATCACCTGTCTTAGCATTGTCCTTTGCTTGTTCGAAAGTGCTTGTTGATGTATTTGTTGCTGTGTTTGCATTGGCTACATTAGCTACATCTGCAGCTACTTCTTCATTAGCATCTGCACTTGCTACTGTAATTGTTGCCTTTGCTTCTCCATCAGTAGAAACTATTACAACTTCATGTGTACCATCTGCTAAAGTTGATGAATACTCTGGTGTAAATGTTACTACTGTTGAACCTTCTGTTACTGTGTAGTTAGCTGGATCTACTTCATTACCATCAACTAAAACCTTAACAAACTTACTAAAGTCTGCTGCTGATCTTACTACAAATGAATTTCCCTTAACTACTGTCTGTCCATCTCCGTTAAGAACCTCGTAAACTATACCCTTATCTTCCTCTTTATTGTCCTTTGTAAGACCTGTTGTTACATCACCTGTAACCTCAATTGTCTTTGAGGCAGTTAATGTGCTTGCATTTAATGTAGCACCTGTATTAGCTGCTGCCTTATCAGTTAATACTAATAAACCATTCATGTTAATAGTACCATCAGCATTACGTGTCACTGGTAATTCCTTATATACATGTGTTTGATAGTTCATCTTAGTATCTACTGATTCAAACCAATCTGCACTAACTTCCTTAGATGCATCCTTTGATTCACCATCTGTTGTTAACCAGAAGTAGTTAGTTGCCTGATAAACCTTTGATTTATCCTGTGTTCCCTTTAACTTGAAGTTTTCACCATTAGCTGTATTTTCTGTTCTAAATGATAAAATACCAGTTGCACTAAAGTCTGTATTTGCAGCTGTATTAGTATAAAGAGCTACGTTATTAGCTTCATTGTTAAATGATGTTGAATCACTTATCTGAATATCTGGGCAAGAGTTAGAGTCAATACCCTTTGACTTATTATCAAATGCTACGCAGTTAATAAGTTTGTGATAACCTGTCATTGAGTCACCACCCATCTTAAATCCGTTACCATTACCAGCATTTGTTCCATCTGAAAGGTAACCATTTGCGTATGCTACTGAGTTTTTAATTGTTACAACACCAATTGCACCTGACTGAACCTTAGCAAATAAATCCCAACCATCATCGGCATTGTTATGTGCGATACAACCGTCAAATACGTTTCCATCTCCACATGTTAACTTAGCTGCAAAACCATCTGCATCTTCATAACCATGATCTGCATTATCATATGATGTACAATTTAAAATATAGTTATATGATGGCCATGTTGACTTATCTGCATCTGCTGCTGAAAGTCTTGAAATCTGAAGACCTGTATTACCGTTTTTATAGCATTCTACATTATCAACTGTATTATGGCTACCACTTAAATGAATACCATCCTTACCATCTGCTGACTTTGTAACATCAATACCCTTGATATACCAGTAGTCACCTGCAATTTCCATAGCATGTCCACTTGCATTCTCACCACTAATTACTGGTCTTGTTGTTGCATTTTCATCAGCTACTAATGTGATTTCCTTCTCACTTGTTCCATTAGTTCCTCTAGGAATTGTTAATGTATGGTTATAACTATATGTACCTTCTTTAACAACTATTGTCTGACCTGGCTGAGCAAACTTAATTGCTGTCTGTAAATCAGCTGGATCTTCGTTAGTACCTACGCCATTAGCATTAGGTGCTACATAAATAATATCTCCTGTATAAGCCTGATACTTAACTGTCTGGCTAAGAGTCTTTTCGTCATAAGAACTCATTACCTTAAACTCACCTGGCTTATAACCATCTGTTGGATCATACTTAACCTGGAATGTGTTATCTCCTAAGTTAAGAACTGTATTAACTACAACCTGCTTACCATCCTTAACATCTACATTTGCAATTTCTACACCGTTCTGGTAAACAACTGCCTTACCATCAGCGTTAGCATTAAACTTTAATTCGTAATTTGCTGCATTTGATGAATCTGCTGAATCAATTGTTGCTACTGTTTCAATTGTTTCAACTGGCTGTTCTTCTGCAGGAGCATCACTTGCCTTGTCAATTATATTAAGTGTTACATCTGAGAATGTTGCCTGAGCAAATCTTGATACGAAGAATCCTACATAAACTGAATCTGCATCAATCTTAGATAAGCTTTCTGTGTCATAATATTTCTTTGTTACTGAATATGAACCATCAGCTGATTCATATGTTACAAAATATCCTGTATTATTCTTCTGAATTGTTAAATACATTTCTGTAATATTTTCGTTTGATTTTGTATTATCACCATTTCCAATTACATTACCTGAGCTAGCATATCTCTGCTCTAATGGATAAGCTGTTGATGAGAAATTGTTATTAATTGTACTTGTATCATTAGCTTCCATTAAAGAAATATTTTCTGCTGTTACACCTGTCTTTTCAAGTGATTCAATACCGATTTTCTGTGTAACCTTTGTTGCTGTTGTATCTGTTGTTACATTTCCATCAGCATCTACATAATATTCTGTCTTTGTTACTGCTGCAAAATATGCATTGTTCCAACCAGAACCGCCAAGCTGATCTGCTGCCATAAGACCAAATGCTTCCTGACCATTTGATAAATGCCACTGATCAACTGTTACCTTTGCTCTTAATGTAAAGTTCATATTAGATGGAACTTCTGTATAATAGAATGAAAGTCCATCATATGATGCTGGTACAAACTTACCATCATTTCCTGAACCTGTAAACTGTCCATTTGTTAACTTACCAGCTGTTAACTGTACCTTACCATCTTTATTAATATCTCCAACCTTTGTAAAGTTGCTTTCGTTAGCACCATTACCATAAGTAATTGTACCCCAAACTGTCTGAGCTTCATTAGTTACTACTGCTGTTTCATCTGCACTTGTTGCAGATGTTCCTGCTGGAAGATATCTTGTTGCTGTTACATTAAATGTATATTCACTACCTATTGTTAAACCTGTTACTGAATAACTTGTTTCTGTTGTTGTTAAAGACTTTGTTTCCTGTCCTTCAGTAACATATGTTAATGTGTAGTAATCAGCTTCTGTTACAGCTCCCCAAACCACATCAACTGTTCCATTTCCAGCGCTTGTTGCACTAATAATTGATGGAGTTGAAAGTGGAAGAGCAAAACCCTTAACTTCTACTGTATTACTTGTCTTATCTTCTTCACCATCTCTCTTAGCTACAGCAACTATGCTATAATCGCCTGATGCATTAGCTGTAAAAGTAATTGTTCCCTTGCTTGCTGTTGAAGCCTGTGTCTTTGTATCGACTACATTTCCATTTTCATCTACTAAAGTAAATACAATTGAATCAGCTCCGTAATATCCTGTAACGCCTGTATAATCTACAGAAATATTACTTCCTGAAACAGTTGCGTTTGATAATACTGGAGTTTCAATTTCTGACCAAGCCGGTCTTGAAACTGTTCCTGATGTTGACTCTGTAATATTAATTGTATATATTCTTGCAGCTCTTGCATCACCTGCTACAATTTTATATGTTCCAGCTTCTAATGAATATGTGACTTCCTGTGCTGCTTTTGCTGTTCCTGTTACTTTATTTGTTGTGTTTCCTGTTGTATCTGCTACGTATTCTCCTGTTTCTGAATTTACTAATCCAACCTCTGATTCATTAGATCCTCCATTACTTGAGAATTTATATGTTACTACTGCTGAACCTGTTATTGTAAATTCGAATCCTGATGATCCTGCTTTTCCAATTTCTACAGATGTTACAGCTCTTGTATTTGAGTCTATTCTCTTAACAACTTCACCAAATGTTACTAATTTATCATCAGCAAATTTTGTTCCTGATGAAATCACTTCTTTGTCAGCTGCTGCTGTTAGTGTTGTTGCATCAAATGAATACTCTGTCTCAGAAACTGCATCTGCTGTTTCAAGGTTTATTGTATATATTCTTGCAGCTCTTTCAGCACCTGCTACAATTTTATATGTTCCAGCTCCTAATGAATATGTGACTTCCTGTGCTGCCTTTGCTGTTCCTATTACTTTATTTGTTTTGTTTCCTGTTGTATCTGCTACATATTCTCCTGTTTCTGAATTCACTAATCCAACCTCTGATTCGTTAGTTCCTCCATTACTTGAGAATTTATATGTTACTACTGCTGAACCTGTTATTGTAAATTCGAATCCTGATGATCCTGCTTTTCCAATTTCTACAGATGTTACAGCTCTTGTATTTTTGTCTATTCTCTTAACAACATCACCAAATGTTATTAAGTTTCCATCTGCAAATTTTGTTCCTTCTGCGATTTTTTCTTTATCTTCTGTTGCTGTAAGTGTTGTTGCATCAAATGTTGATGATGTTGATGCACTTACACTCTTAACTGCTAAATCAGTTGGCATAAGACCAACAACCATGAGAATTGCCATTGCGATTGACATAATTCTCGCTCTCATCTTAGTCTTCATAGACCGTTCCTCCCATAAAATATATAATCACTAAACTCCTTATCAGCAATTCATTACGTCCCACTATTACTTCTCCTGCTGATACTTGTCATTATAGCCAAAATATGATTTTTACGTCAACACAAAGCATTGTGTAATTTTCACTAAAATCTTCGTATTCATATTGTTTATTTTGACATATGTTCCAATGCATAGTACTAGAGTACTAGTTTTATAGTACTTAAATGTGAAATTTTCATTATTTTTTTGTTACTAAATTGTAAACAAAAAATACCTTTTTTAGTACCCTAGTACTACATTTATAATACTTTAGTATTTATTTATATGTTTGGAAACTTGTTGGTGGGTTTTATTTTCCTTTTAATGTTTATGCCGTTTATACATATCTAACAATGATATTTTATTTTTCTTGTTTATCTTATGCAAATTATACATACAAATTTTTTCATTAGTTTCCTGATTTTTTATTTTATAGTCCTTTTTGACCATGTTTTATCTTAAGAATTTTCCTATTTTTATAGTCCTTTTGCTCTATTTGTTTCTAAAAAATTAGGGTTTACTAGTATACAAATCACTATTAATAGTGCGCACTACGAAAAAAGGCTTTCCCAAAACAGGGAAAGCCTTTTATTCTTGAATGTTTGTGTCTTACAGCGCAAGTTGCTGTCACACACTATTAAGTTTTTACATTATACGTAATGTGTGCCATTGCGGTTTAGCTACATTAGAATAATTACTAATTACTCTTCAGCTGGTGTGTCGTCAGCTTTTTCATAAGCTTCGAGCACTAACTTCTGAAGGTTGTCTCTTGTGGCTGTATTGATTGGATGAGCAATATCTCTATATTCGCCGTCTGTAGACTTTCTACTTGGCATAGCAATAAATAAGCCCTTTTCGCCTTCAATAACCTTAATATCATGTACAACAAACTCATCGTCAATTGTTACTGATACTACAGCCTTCATCTTACCTTCCTTAGTAATCTTACGTACTCTTACGTCTGTAATATTCATAAGCACCCCTTCTGCCGCAACTTTTTGTCGGCCTATCATATTAATATCCCTTCGTTACCTTTCAAGGAACTTCTTATATATTGTTTATAACCTAATCTCTACTGCAATTAACTCCTCCCAAAATTAATTACAGATCAACTTGCTAGACCAGATTGTTAAACCACTAATAAGGTTTCTTGATTTATTTACTAATCCGCGGGGTGCCTCTTTACGTTAGTCTAATCTTTCCACGAATTTTAGTAACCACATTAATAATATAATGGACTATCCTCTATAACTATCTGAGGACCGTTCTCACCAACATACTTTGCGTTGGCCTTAATAGTACTGTTACTTTCTACGATACAATTTTCAATATAAGCATTATCACCAATATATGCATTATTTAAAATAATAGAATTCTTTATTACTGCATTATTTCCTACATATATCTTCTTAAATAAGACAGAATTCTCTACTGTACCATTAACAATTGATCCACTAGATACTAAGCTGTTCTTTACATTAGCACCAAAATTATACTTTGCTGGTGGTAAATCCTCAACCTTTGAGTAAACATCTGGATACTGTTTAAAGAAATAATCTCTAACATCCTTCTTTAAGAAATCCATATTTGTCTTATAATATGCATTTACTGTTGAAATGTTGCTCCAATATGTATCTAGTTTATATCCATATATTTTCTTTATGTTCTTATATCTAACTAGGATATCTCTTACAAATTCATGTCTGTCTTCTTCTGCTGCCTTTTCAAGCAATTCAATTAAAAGACGTCTTCTAATTACATAAATACCTGTCGAAACAGTTGATAGATTTGTCTCTAATGGCTTTTCTTCAATTTCAGTGATTCGTCCTTCATCTGTCATTGCAACAACGCCATAACGACTAATTTCGCTTCTATCTTCAAGCTTCTTTACTACCATTGTAATATCTGCTTTTTTCTCGATATGGTATTCAAGTATCTTATTATAATCCATTTTGTAAACTCCGTCACCTGACGCAATTACAACATATGGTTCATGGCTTGATTTAAGGAAATGTATATTCTGATAAATTGAATCAGCTGTTCCTCTATACCAATTACTGCTTTCTGCAGTTATTGTTGGTGTGAATACAAATAATCCACCCTGTTTTCTACCAAAATCCCACCACTTTGATGAACTCAAATGTGAATTAAGAGATCTTGCGTTGTACTGTGTAATAACAGCAACTTTTTGTATACGAGAATTAGACATATTGCTTAATGCAAAATCAATACCTCTATAACTACCGGCAATAGGCATTGCAGCAATCGCTCTTTTATTAGTTAATTCTCTCATCATTCTGTTGTTTCCGCCGGCTAAAATAATTCCTATCGCCTTCATTACTCTTCACCTGCCTTAACTAAATATCCACCGCTTGCTAATTGATTATCTGTGTAATCAGAAGCAGTTGTTACACCTGAAATTGCACTGTTTTTACCAACCTTAATATTATCTGGTATTACTGTGCATTCTCCTATAGTTACCAGGCCAGAGTTATAAATCTTTGGAAGCTTGATGTTCTCAGCTTCTTCCCCAACTCCAAGTTCTACGTTGTCTCCAATGACTACGTCTTCTGCAATAATTGACTTGTTGATAATTGTATTCTTACCAATTTTAGTGTTGTTCATAATAATTGAATCATGTACTTCTGCACCTTCCTCTATTATTACACCACTACCAATTACAGAATTAAATATTTTACCATATACTTCTGTACCATCGCCTATGATACTCTTCTCAATATAAGCATCTGATGCAATATACTGAGGTGGAATAGAATCATTACTTGTGTAAATCTTCCAAAATTCCTCGTATAGGTTAAATATAGGAATTATATCAATAAGTTCCATATTAGCTTCCCAATATGAGCTTAAAGTTCCTACATCCTTCCAGTAGCCATTATATTCATACGCAAATATTCTCTTATTGCTATTAAAGCAATATGGAATAATGTGTTTACCAAAGTCACACTCTTGTTGATCTTTCAACTTAATAAGTGCATCCTTTAATACCTTCCAGCTAAAAATATAAATACCCATTGATGCTAAATTGCTCTTTGGATTAGCTGGCTTTTCTTCAAATTCTGTTATCTTGTTATCACCGTCTGTTACAACGATACCGAATCTAGAAGCTTCCTCAATAGGAACCGGCATAGCTGCAATTGTGACATCAGCATTATTTGCTTTATGATAATCAAGCATAATTTTATAATCCATCTTGTAAATATGGTCACCTGAAAGGATTAACACATATTCTGGATTAAATTGTTCCATATAATCTAAGTTCTGATAAATGGCATTGGCTGTACCTGTATACCATTCACTATTAGTACTCTTTTCATATGGTGGTAAAACCGTAACACCTCCAACGTTACGATCCAAATCCCAAGGAATACCTATTCCTATATGGGTATTTAATCTTAGTGGTTGATACTGTGTCAACACACCAACTGTATCAATTCCCGAATTAATACAGTTACTTAGTGGAAAATCAATAATTCTATACTTTCCACCAAATGCTACTGCAGGCTTTGCGACCTTAGAAGTCAAAACACCCAGACGACTTCCCTGGCCACCAGCAAGTAACATAGCTATCATCTCTTTCTTAATCATGCTATCACCTCTGATGTAAATATTTCTACGGTTCTAGATAATAAAAGTATAGCACAATATAATATTTAAGTAAAAACTTTTTCTCTATTATTTTCAGATAAATTTATTTTTTTTCGTAACATTTGTCTATATTTGCACAAATAAATTGTAATTTGATATAAATAAGTATAATATAGAAAGAACTTGTCACTTTTTTTGATAAGGAAAAATGATAATTTTTAATTTAACACTAGATTAAATAATATAGAAAGAAGGCACTTTTTATTATGTACAAGATTGATTTTAAAAATCCAGTTTCTGTTCACTTTATTGGCATCGGCGGAATTAGCATGAGCGGACTTGCACAGATATTGGTTAAGGAAGGTTTTAAAGTTTCTGGTTCTGATCAAGCATCATCTAATCTTACTAAGGATTTAGAGGCTGTAGGCTGTAGGATTTCTTATCCTCAGGCTAAGGAAAATATAACAGATGATATTGATGTTGTAGTTTATACTGCTGCCATTCATCCTGATAACCCTGAATTTATGGAAGCTAAGGACAAAAATATTCCTATGTTAACAAGAGCTGAACTATTAGGTCAGATTATGCAAAACTACCCATCAGCAATTAATGTAGCTGGTACACATGGTAAGACAACAACAACATCTATGCTTACTGAAATTTTTATGGCTGCTAACACAGATCCAACAATTTCAGTTGGAGGTATTTTAAATAGTATCGGTGGTAATGTAAGAGTTGGTAGCTCAGACATCTTTATTACAGAGGCCTGCGAATATACTAACAGTTTCTTATCATTTAACCCAACAACTAATATCATCTTAAATGTTAAAGCTGATCACCTTGATTTCTTCAAAGACTTAGATGATATTCGTCACTCATTTAAGCTTTTTGTTGAGAAATTACCTGACAATGTTGGTACATTAATTATTAACTCAGATATTGAAGATTACACATATTTCTTTAAGGACAAGCACTGTCATGTTATTACATTTGGCTCTGATCCTTCTAAGTCAATGTATAGCGCTAAAGACATTACATATGATGAGTTTGGATGCTGCACTTATACATTAATTAAGGATGGCGTTGATGTAGATAGTATTAAATTAAGCGTTCCTGGAATACACAATGTTTATAACTCTCTTGCTGCAATTGCTACAGCACAAAACGAAGGAATAGACTTAAGTTTCATTAAACAGGGCCTTTTAAACTTCACAGGAACTAACAGACGTTTCCAAAAGAAGGGCGAATTTAACGGCGTAACTGTTATTGATGATTATGCACATCATCCAGATGAAATTGAGGCAACACTTGAATCAGCTAAGCATTATCCACATAAAACAACATGGTGCGTATTCCAGCCACATACATATACAAGAACAAAATCCCTAATGGATGAATTCGCAACAGCACTTTCAAAGGCTGATAAGGTTGTTCTTGCTAAGATTTATGCAGCTAGAGAAACAGATGATTTAGGAATTAGCTCAGCAGATCTTGCCAATAAGATTAAAGCTTTAGGCAAAGAATGTTACTATATAGATACATTTGAAGGTATTGAAGAATTTTTACAAAAAAATTGTATCAACGGTGACTTGTTGATAACTATGGGCGCCGGCGACATTGTAAAAGTTGGTGAAGACTTAGTAAATAACCAATAAATTCACAATAGAACAAATTTTCAACAAAGTTATCCACATTATCCACAGAGCTTATGTTAATATCGAACTAAGTTTCTGTGGATTTTATTGTTTATAAACAATTTTTTACAGGCCACTATCTACGGGCTTTACAGCCAATTGTGAAATAAATATCCACATTATCCACAATATCCACAATCAAATTGTGTATAGCTTGTCTACATTTGCAAGTTAAAATTAGTGTGTTATAATCTGTGTGACTTAAAAGACAGTGGTCAAAACTTATAATAAAGAGGGAGTTTCAAATGCATAATTTAACTTTAACTACAGACTCTGACAACAGCTATACTGCCGTTCCAGACATATTTATTGATAAATACATACCTAATGCTAATGGAGAATTCGTCAAGGTATATCTCTATCTTTTACGACTTCTTTCTAATAAGAACAATAACTTAAGCATCTCCTCTCTTGCAGATATATTTGAACAGACAGAATCAGACATAATAAGAGCTTTAAGATATTGGGATAAACAAGGTCTTCTTGATCTTGATTTTAACGGAAATGGTGTTATCTGCGGAATTACACTTAAAGATCTTAATAACAGATCTAATAATATTATTTCCCATGTATCTAGCGGTACTAACAACGGATATGATATGAACATTTCCCTTAAGAAAAATACCGATAATATAGCAGAAACTAAAGCTAAACCTGTGGCTGAATCTAATCCTATAGTTAAGAACAATGTAATCATTAGGCCATCTATGATTGCACCTACTAAAGAAAGACTTGCTCAACTAAATGATGAAGAGGATTTTTCTCTCCTTATGTTTGGTATTCAGTCATACCTTGGTAGACCTCTTAAGCAGACAGAAAGTAATTTAGCTGCATACCTTTATGATGAATTTAAATTCTCATCATCACTTATAGATTATTTATTCTCTTATTGCATTCAGACAGGTCATACAGATATTAGATATATCGAAGCTACTGCCCTTGCATGGAATGAGAAGAATATTAAGACTATAGCAGAAGCTAAAGAAGAAACAACAAATCATAGCGATGTTACAGTAAGTGTTATAAAAGCTTTCGGATTACAGGGCAGAGACCTTGCTACATCTGAGAAAGAATATATCGAAAGATGGAACAACAATTATAATTTCTCACCAGAAATTATTTCTGAGGCATGTAATCGTACTATTATTAAGACTCATGAAGCTAGCTTCCCTTATGCAGAGTCAATCTTAAAGGGCTGGTATGAAGCTGGCATTAAGTCATTAAACGATATTTCAAAACTAGATGCAGAATTTAATGCTAAGAAGGCTAGTAACTATAACAACGGAAGCTCGTCAAAGGTAACTAGTATGACTAATAAACAAGCTTCTAAGAACAAGACTAATAAATTCAACAATTTCCAACAAAGGGAATATTCTCAGGAATTCTACGATTCCTTATATGACAACATGTAATTATTGGTTATTTTCATAGTAGTTATTTTCCGCTATTTTGTGGTAATATATAACTACTATGATAATTTTATTTTAGGTAAATAAGGAGCGAAATATGGCTTTAACTAATACTCAATATGCTTCTGTTATGCGTACATTCGACGATATAAGAAGCCTAAACAACCGAATACTAGATAATAGATATGAAGAGATTAAAGCTTTATCTCCTAAACTAGAAGAAATCGACAATAAAGTTATTGAGATTTCACTTGAGGCTGCAAAGGCTAAGATTAATAAGAGTTCTAACGATTCATCTGATATTGACAACATCCTGGATTCTAAGCTTAAAAAGCTAGAGCAGGACAAGAGAGATTTACTTATTTCTCTTGGTAAGCCAGCCAACTATCTAGATGAAATTTATAACTGTCCTAAATGCCATGATACAGGCTTTATTGGACAACAGAAATGCTCTTGTTTTAAAAAAATTGCCATTGATCTTGTATATAGAGATTCTAATCTTAAGAACATCATTAAAGATGAGAATTTCGATACATTCACATATAAATGGTACGATGATACTGTTATAGACCCACGTTTTAAGACTACAGCACGAAAGAACATGGAGAAGGTCTATGGTATCGTTCGTAAATTTGTCAGTAATTTCGACAAGGAATTTACCAACCTGCTAATAACTGGTAATACAGGTGTTGGTAAGACATTCCTTACAAACTGTATTGCTAAGGAATTACTAGACAGTTCACATAGTGTTATATATCTAACTGCTATCGAATTTTTTGAAAGCTTTGAAAGCAGGGATTTTAACAAAGATAGAGACAACGTAGTTGATACTCAGTATTTTTTAGATGCCGATCTTCTTATAATAGATGATTTAGGCACAGAGAACAGCAATTCTTATACTAATTCGAGATTGTTCTATATAATAAACGAGCGTAGTATACGAAAAAAACCTATGATTATTTCTGCCAATTTAGAAATTAATGAAATTGGTGATAGATACTCTGAAAGAGTTTTCTCTAGACTGCTTAGTTCCTACAAACTCTTAGGTTTGTTTGGACAGGATATTCGAATACTTAAGAGAAATAATCATTGACTTTATCTTTCGACTTGATTATATTAGTATAGGTTTTGCAAAACAAACCAGTCACTTTTTATTGTTATTTTTTATGGAGGAGTTATATTATGCCACGAGACGAACGTCATATTGCAACTATTCCTTATGGTAAATTAGGAATTATTCCTTTAAAGAGCTGCACAGCTATGGGAGATAAGGTTGATAAGTACCTTGTAGATTGGAGAGAAAAGCGTGACAACGAAACTGTTCTTAGCGTAGCAGGTTACAAGAAGGATTCTTATATCCTTAATGCTAAGACACCAAGATTTGGTTCAGGTGAAGGTAAGGGAACACTTAGCGATTCAGTTAGAGGTCATGACCTTTATATCATGGTTGACGTAGCTAATTACAGTCTCACATACTCGCTTAACGGCGTACCTAATAGAATGTCTCCTGATGATCACTATGCTGATCTTAAGAGAGTTATTATGGCTGCAGGTGGTAAGGCAAGACGTATTTCAGTAATTATGCCTTTCCTTTACGAGTCTAGACAGCATAAGAGAACAGGTAGAGAATCTCTCGACTGTGCTTTCATGCTTCAAGAATTAACTAACATGGGTGTTGAGAACATTATCACTTTTGATGCTCATGACCCAAGAGTACAGAACGCTATCCCTCTTAAGGGCTTCGAATCTGTATCTTGTACATATCAGTTTGTTAAATATCTTCTTCTTGGTGTTGATGATCTTCATATCGATTCAGATCATATGATGGTTATTTCTCCTGATGAAGGTGGTATGGGACGTGCTGTATATCTTGCTAACTTACTTGGTCTTGATATGGGTATGTTCTACAAAAGAAGAGATTATACTAAGATTGTTGATGGTCGTAACCCAATCGTTGCTCATGAGTTCCTTGGAACTAATGTTGAAGGCAAGGATGTTATTATCATTGATGATATGATTTCATCTGGTGATTCTATGATCGATGTTGCTTCAGAACTTAAGAGACGTAAGGCTAGAAGAGTATTCTGTGCAACAACATTTGGTCTTTTCACTAACGGATTTAAGAAATTTGATGAAGCTTATGAGAAGGGCATCATCGATAAGGTCCTTACTACTAACCTTATATACCAGCCAGCAGAGCTTTTATCTAAGCCTTGGTATATCAACGTTGATATGAGTAAGTACATGGCTCTTATCATTGATACACTTAACCATGATTCTTCAATCAGCAATTTATTAAACCCTGTTGAAAGAATCCAGAATAGAGTTAAGGAATATAATGAATTACACTACGGTAAGTAATTTTTTAGTTCATATGTTTATAAAAGCCAATAGAAATTTTTCTATTGGCTTTTATTTTTTATATTTTTTAATCATTATTAGTCGGGGCATCCTTATCTCCGTCGGAATTGACTCCACCGCCCTCATCTTCTAGTTTTACATCCTTATCAATATCAGAATTTGCCCCACCATCTATAGTTTCACCATTTTCATTAACTGCCTTTGTGCTTAAATCATTAACATCACTAGCTTTATTGTCATTGTTATTTAATGTCTCATTGATATTATCACTTACAGTTGACTTTTCTTTTTTATTAGGGCTTGTTTCCTTTTCATCGCTTTTTTTACTTGTTGATTCATACTCTTCAAAAGGAACCTTATCTAGTCCTGTATGAATCTGTTCCATATAGTCTTTAAAAATATCTTTAGTATTAATATTAGTTAAAGTCTCTGGATAGTCATATCCCATCCAGACAGATGTGGTGTAATACTTGCTATAACCTACAAACCAAGCATCTTTATTGGAATTAGTAGTACCTGTCTTGCCTGCAACAGTTGCATTAAAACAAGCTGCTCCAACACCAGTACCACTTTCAACAACGCTTTCAAGCATACTAGTCATCATTTTACATGGATTGCTTTCATATATACGTTCACTGCTAATTTCAGATGATTCCCAGACTGTCTGACCATTTATATGAGAAATCTTACTTATACATGTTGGATTTCTGTAATATCCATCATTAGCTATAGTTGCATAGGCTGCTGCCATTTCAACTGATGATACACCATAAGTAAATCCACCAAGGGCTGCCGCATTGTAGTTTTTATCCATCCATACCTTATGAAATCCCATATTTAAAAGAAAAGATATTCCTCCACTTGGTGTTATTTCCTGGAAAATATTCCATGCCACTGTATTCTTAGAATACTTAACCGCATCCCTTAATGTCATTTCACCCGCATATGAATTATCTGCATTAGCAGGACCATTTGGCATATATTGATCAACAACTATTGTGTCCGGAGTGTTTCCAAGCTGTAAATAAGGTAAATAAACGATTAAAGGCTTAATAGCACTACCTGCTTGTCGATAGCTCTGATATGCCCTATTAAGAGTCAATCCAACCAAATCCTGACTTCTTGCTCCAACAATGGCAACCACCTGACCTGTGCTATTATCTATACATGTTGCCGCAGCTTGAAGGGAATAAACTCCATCTTCATTAACCTCACCACTCCAGGAAAGATTATTATCTATAGATTCCTGTAAGGCCGCCTGAGCCTTCATATCTATACTTGTGTTAATTACATAGCCACCGCTTATTAAAAGCTGCTGACAGTAAGTATAAAAGCTCTCATATTCATCACAGTATTTATTGTAATCATCATCACTTGTAAAATTGCTTCTAAAAGTAAATCCATAATCACCCATTAACGTTTCAGTTGCACAGTGCCTTGCATAAGTAACAACTGAATTATTGTGGTCCATTTCTTTCTTAGCATTAAGTGTAACTGTTTCATTTTGCGCTACAAGATAATCCAATTCCGGGATAAAATTATATTCATAAAGTTCATGAAGTATAATATCTCTTCTATTAACCGTGTTATCATACTTAGTTAATGGATTATATTTTGTTGGATTATTAGGAATTGCTGCTATAAATGCCATTTCAGATAAATCAAGTTCATCTACTCCCTTTTGAAAATATCCAAGGGCTGCTGCCTGAACCCCATAATATCCATTACCAAAATAAATATTATTAAGATAAAATTCTAATATCTCCTTCTTAGAATATTTAGCTTCTAATTCCTGTGATAAAAAAATCTCTTCTACTTTTCTTTCCCATGTAACATCCTGACTTAGATATATGTTACGCGCTAACTGCTGTGTAATTGTGCTTGCGCCCTGTACTATTTCCTTTGCCTTCTTATTAGCTATTACTGCTCTAACTATAGCCTTATAGTCCACACCTTGATGTTTATAATAATCCCTATCTTCCATTACCACAAAAGCATTAACTAGTGTCTCTGGAATATCATCATATTTCACATAATACATATCCTTGGTATCCCTCATACTACCAAGTTCTTTGCCATCCTTATCGTAAATAATAGTAGTCTGAGAGCCATTAAAATCACTTAGTTCACTTTTATTCGCAATGGCACAGGCATCATCATAAAGCTCTTTAATTCTTAAAACCCTTGGCCAGTAATAAATCAAAGCCACTAATACCATAAGAATTAGACTAAAAAGCAATAGCTTAAAAATAGACACTTTCTTCTTTTTTGCCTTCATAAATATCTCCCTCTTTATTCCCTTATCTCCAAAACATCTATCTTGATTATATACTAAAAATAAAAAAGACACATGAAAAATTTAATATTTAACGATATTTTTATCATTAAATCAGTTTTTCATGTGTCCTTATTTATTATATTTTTTATTGTATTTAAATTATTATTTTACATATGTTATAAATACATCCCCAGCTGCGCTAAAGGTCTTACTTGCAGCTGAAATTGTAGTTGTTGTTGATGCTCCAGAATCAAGTGATACATAAACTATATTGTCTGAATCATATGCAGTAATTACACAGTATGAGCCATCTCCTAATTTTCCCACAATAATTGAACCACTGCCTATATAATTTAATAGCTTATCTATTGTAATTCCATTTGTATTAATAATACTTATTTCACTACTTGTTTTTAATGCATCTATTGGGGACATTCCACTATCAACAAGGCTTTGTATATTTATATTAACACCTGCAAAACTAGCTAGGGTTTGTAGACTTGCTACAACTCCTCCTCCCGTAGATGCTACAGGAGCACTAATAGACGCCTTTGAAGCTTTGTATCTGTTATAGATTACATTACCCTTATTATTAAGTACTCTACCATAATTAGCATAAGCCGTATTAATCGCAGTATTAATATCACTTGTGCTTAATAAGTATTTGCCAAAACTATAAACATAATACTTACCTTCACCATTTACTGTAACATCTAAGTTGAGCCACTTTTTCTCGTTATAGACAATTTTTTGCGAAGCTCTAAATGAAACACCATTTAGTGATGGAGCCTTACTAAATAATACAATTCTTGTTTCTGTTAATCTTGCATCTGTTGCAGAAGTTATAACACTTAATTCCTTCTCAACCACATTCTCATCTTTATTTATAAGCTGATCAATCGGTGCAGTTGCAAAACCTGTATCAGTCTTAGTTGCTCTATCTAGAGTTACTCTCTTACCATCAATCTTAGCTCCTGTAATATAATAATTACCATCGCCATATTCCTTAATGATATTGTAATCCTTATCAATAACATTTACCTTTTTCATAGCAAATGTGACATTTCCTAACTCATCTCTAACAACATCCGATTTATTAGCGATTCCATAAATGCAATCGTTATCAATAAATCCTATAACCGATAGAACCTCACCTTCACCAGCTTTAATCTCATAGTCAGAGCTATTAGAGATATTGTAAATTCTAAGTGTATCTGTGTTATATAAATCTCCTGTTGTACTATAGCAAATTGTTGAACCATCAGCAGAAACTGCATATGTTCCCTCTGTTAAGTTAGATACAATTTCCATAATTTCCAAACTTGTTATGTCAATTGAATATAAGGTATCGTCAATTAAGCAATAATACATATTTTCATTAAGATACGAAATACCTGCTGTATTCTCTGACATAATTGTGTAGCTTGTATTAAGAGGTATAAAAAGCGCTTCTTTAACCTCATTATCAGAATAATCATAATGATACAATGAAATGCCAACTCTTCCCTCGTGTTCACCTCTATTCATATATCCACGAACAACAAATGTGGCATCTCCATTAGCATCTACCGTAATTATTCTAAAATCGTGAGCATTATAATCCTCTCTAACATTATCTGTATCTTCACTTGCAAAGCTGAAAACACTAGTAAATGTATTATCTACAGTGCTATAACACCATAAGGAGCCGTTATTTTCAAAATAATTATATTTGCCTTCTTCATCAGCCTTCATATTAACATCAGTATTAGATGTAATACCTAGATTAATCTTAGTTGTGGTTACTAAATCATTCTTAGCATCAAAAATCTGATCGGCATCACGTTCATATCCTAACAAATAAAATCTTGAAGCTGTCTTTCTGATTCTGTAATACTCACAAACCTTATAAGTATCGTAGCTACCGTTAGTATTTTCAGCACCCATTCTATATTCAAGGGTTACTACACCAATTTCTTGATTAACATCCTTAACGGATATATTAATATCACTTTCCACATATGGAGTTAAATCTCCCCATGTTACCATAGAACTACTTGAATTAATATTCACATGGCCAAAGTTATCATTTAAAGCATTTGAACTTGTTTCTAAATACAATGCAATTTCATTTACCCTAGTTGGATTAAATGTTACCTCATTGAAATTTAAAGCAAAATCTACATAATCCTTTATTTCATAGCTATCACCTTTAATAATAGTTGAGTAGTAGTGAACATCTCTTTCGCCCTTTAAATTAAGGGTTATCTCTAATGAGTATTTTTTATCATCCTCAATTAGATTCTTTAGTGTAAACTCAAGATTAATAGCGTTATCTATAACACTATAATCTTCAACTTCCGTATTCTCATATAATTCATTAGTTTCTAAATCACGCACTTTAAAACTAATTTTATTAATTTCTGTTCCATATGTATTAACATAGGCCTTTACAACTCTATTAGTTCCAATTGGAGTTATAGACTCGTTCTCTAGAGTTAAGTCTATTTCATCTGTGTAACCATGCATTAAATTGTATGTTCTGTTATCATTATCAAGAAATGCAACAGTTGGCAGAGTTGCCTCAGACATGGTTGTATATGATGCCTCTTCAGCTTCTAATTGCATTGTTAAAAAAGTAAGTATTCCCGTTACTAAAAATATCGCACCTAATATCCAGTGCTTCATTTCTAGAATTTTTCTAGTCTCCATTATTGTCTCCCATCTTTGTTATATTAGCTTTGATAAAGTCAAATCCACATTTAAAGCCTTATTCATTGTGTCATTAAGAAGTCTAGCCTCTTTATTCTCCCCCTTTGACTTAACAGCTCGAATTAATAGATTCTTAGGTGTATGTTCCATATCTATAAATTCAAGAATCTGTGTGTCATAACCATTAGCTTCTAACATCTTAGCTCTTGAAGCATCTGTTATAATTGCTGCTAATCTCTCCTTTAAAATTCCATAATCCATAACTGGCTTTAGAATTTCATTATCAATTGTTTTATTGGCTTCATGCTGGCAGCATGGCACTGATAAAATAACCTTAGCGCCCCACTTAACTGCATTAGCCAAGGCATAATCAGTAGCTGTATCACAAGCGTGAAGTGTAACCACCATATCAACTGCGTTAACATCTTTATAGGATGCAATATCACCTACATAGAAGTTTAATTTATCATAGCCATAGTCACGGGCTAAGGCATTGCAGTTATTAATAACATCTTCCTTTAAATCAAGGCCAATAACTCTAATATCATATCCCTTTAACACTTTTAGATAATAATACATTGCAAAGGTTAAATAGGACTTACCGCAACCAAAATCAATAATTGTCTGTTCTCTATCCTTAGAAAGAGAAGGTAAAATATCTTCAATAAATTCCAAAAATCTATTTATCTGCTTGAATTTATCATATCTAGAATTTACAATTTTTCCTTCCTTAGTCATTACACCTAAATCCACAAGGAATGGTACCACAATACCCTCTTCTAATATATATTTCTTTTTCTTGTTATGATTTAAATCCCTTGCTGCTTTAATTTCCTTAGCTTTCTTTAGTTTAATTGTGTAATGCTGTTCTTGACCTTCTTTATATTTAGAGGCAAGAATTAAGCCTGTTGCATCAGTTAAATTAAACTGTGCTTGACTAAATTCTTTAAGGTAATCCTTAATAGAATTCATTGCCTCTTCCTTTTCTAGATTCTTATGAAAAGCTTGTCTTCCCACAAATTCTTCTATCTGAAATAATAATTTATCATTAATCTTAACAGGTCTTATTTTAACTCTGTAAGCCTTTTTCTCGTCTTTTTTTCTTCTTGCTGAAATTGTACAATCTAATAACTTCTCGGTTAAATTTAATTCTAAAAAATCCTTTAATTCCATAGCTATTCCAATCTTTACTTCTTATTTTTTATTAACCCCATATTTTATAAAACTATCCTCTAAATTATACCTTTATTTCTCCTTCTTGTTAAGTAAAAAAATAGGACGCGGAAATCCGCGTCCTACTAATTTTTATTTTGCTGCTCCAAGTCTTGCAAGTGATCTCTTTAATGCCATTTCTGCTCTTGCTACATCAAGGTTAGGATCTTTAGCTGCAAGTCTTCTTTCAGCTCTAACTCTAGCCTCGTTAGCTCTATTAACATCAATTTCATCAGGCCACTCTGCAACTTCTGCAAGGATTGTCACCTTATCCTTAAGGATTTCGATGATACCACCATGAATAGCAGCTTTTTCCACATCATTACCATGATGAATCTTAAGTACGCATGGTACAACTACTGATGTAAGAGGAATATGCTGTGGAAAAACACCAATTTCCCCTTCAGATGTAGCTAACTCAACCATAGTAACTGTATCGTCATTGTAAAAAACTCTATCTGGTGTATTAACCAGAAGCTTCATAGTCTCTGCCATGGTATCCTCCTTTACATGCTAAGCATCTATTATTAACTATCAGTTTAGAATAAAGATTTATTACTTAACCTTAGCTAATACATCATCAATGCTACCGCAGTTTAAGAAGTAACTTTCTGGAATATCATCATATTTACCTTCAAGAATTTCTCTAAATCCACGAATTGTTTCCTGAATTGGTACATACTTACCTTCAAGACCTGTAAACTGTCCAGCAACGAAGAATGGCTGAGATAGGAATCTCTGTACCTTTCTTGCTCTAGAAACTACAAGCTTATCATCTTCAGATAATTCATCCATACCAAGGATAGCAATAATATCCTGTAATTCCTTATATCTTTGTAAGATTTCCTGAACAGCACGAGCTGTCTTATAATGTTCTTCACCTACGACTCTTGGGTCAAGGATTCTTGATGTTGATTCAAGTGGATCTACAGCTGGGTAGATACCAAGTTCTACGATTGAACGTGAAAGAACTGTTGTAGCATCAAGATGGGCGAATGTTGTAGCTGGCGCTGGGTCAGTTAAATCATCCGCAGGTACATAAACGGCCTGAACTGAAGTAATAGAACCGTTCTTAGTAGAAGTGATACGCTCCTGAAGAGCACCCATTTCTGTCTGAAGTGTTGGCTGGTAACCAACGGCTGATGGCATACGTCCAAGTAAGGCTGAAACCTCTGAACCTGCCTGAGTAAATCTGTAGATATTATCGATGAAAAGAAGTACATCCTTTCCACCCTTATCTCTGAAGTACTCAGCCATTGTAAGACCTGTTAAACCAACTCTCATTCTAGCTCCAGGTGGTTCGTTCATCTGACCAAATACCATTGTTGTCTTCTCGATAACGCCTGATTCCATCATTTCATGGTAAAGATCGTTACCCTCTCTAGTACGCTCACCTACACCTGTGAATACTGAATATCCACCGTGCTCAGTAGCGATATTTCTAATAAGTTCCTGAATAAGAACTGTCTTACCTACACCGGCACCACCGAATAGACCGATCTTACCACCCTTCTGGTAAGGGCAAAGTAAATCTACTACCTTGATACCTGTTTCTAGCATTTCTGTGTTTGTAGCCTGCTCTGCAAAAGTAGGAGCCTGTCTATGAATAGGCATGTATTCTTCTACTTCTGGAGCTGGCTTATTATCAATAGGATCACCTAATACGTTAAAGATACGTCCAAGTGTGTTTTCACCAACTGGAACAGAAATTGGCTTTCCTGTAGCTTCTGCTTCCATACCTCTAACCAAACCATCTGTAGGACCAAGTGCAATACATCTAACTGTATCATCACCAAGATGCTGTGCAACCTCTACAACGAGCTTGCCGCCGTCTTTAGTCTTTATGTTGATGGCTGAATTAATTTCTGGAAGATTACCCTCAGTGAACTTAATATCAATTACGGCACTGATGATCTGAGTAATCTTACCGATATTCTTCTCTGCCATTACTAACCTCCATTATTAGTTAAATAAAAGATTTATTCTAAATCTAACAGTATAACTTAAATTAAGCACTCTTTTTTAGCCAGTAGCGTTGGCACCACCAATGATCTCTGTAATCTCCTGAGTAATAGCACTCTGACGAGCTCTGTTGTACTGAAGAGAAAGTGTTGAAATAAGATCTTCGGCATTACTTGTAGCGTTATCCATTGCCTGCATACGAGCACCATTTTCACTGGCAACAGATTCGATTAATGCACCATAAATAAGTGAGCATACATACTTTGGTATGATCATATCAAGTGCTTCATCTTCCTCTGGCTCATAGCTCATTGGAGTTGTGTCTACTTCCTTTTTGTCCTCTTCGCCCTTTAAGTCATCAGTTGATACTGGTAATAACTTAATAAGCTTAGGAACATGTACTACTGTATTCTTAAATGATGTATATGCAAGATAAATCTCACCTATTTCACCTGCTGCGAACCTATCAAGAAGTTCTTCGCAAATTTCCTTAGCATCAGTATAAAGTGGCTCATTAATTACATCAGAATAATCCTTAGCAATATTATAGCCTTTTCTTTTAAGAGTATCTCTACCCTTAGTACCGATTGCAATTATATCTACATCACTTTTATTAAAACCGCTATTAAAAATGAGTTTTTCAATATTTGAGTTGTAACCACCCGCTAATCCTCTGTTACCTGTTATTGTAATCACTGCTTTTTTAGTAGATTCACCAGCAACTAAATATTTATGATTAATATTTCCTGACTTAGCTAAAATATTACTAACAGTTTCATACATAAGATCTGAGTATGGCTTTGTTGATTCTGCCTTACCCTTAGCTTTTTGTAACTTAACAGTGGAAACGAGCTTCATCGCTTTGGTAATCTGACCAGTGCTTTGTATACTGTCTCTACGTCTTTTTATGTCTCTCATTGAGGCCATAAAATTTTACCTCCGTTTCCTAAAGCTAACAAACGTAACTGTTAAAACTTAACTCATTACATTTGCAAATATTACTTAAAACTCTTTTTGAATTCTTCAATAGCATTAACAAGTGCTTTTTCATTCTCCTCTGATAATTCCTTAGATTCTTTAATCTGTTCTGGAATTGTAGGATATTTTGTATTGATGAAGTCAAATAAACCTGTTTCAAATTCACCAATCTTCTCAGTTGGAATATCAAGTACAAACTTTCTTGTTACTGCATAGATAATAATTACCTGATACTCTACTGGCATTGGCTTATACTGAGGCTGCTTAAGCATTTCTCTGATTCTTTCACCCTGTGCTAACTTCTCTCTTGTATCAGCATCTAAGTCTGAACCAAACTGAGCAAATGAAGCTAACTCTCTAAACTGAGCTAACTCAGTTCTGATAGGAGCTGAAATCTTCTTAATAGCCTTAATCTGAGCAGCACCACCAACTCTAGATACTGATAAACCGGCATTAATAGCTGGTCTGAAACCTGAGTTGAACATTTCTGTTTCAAGATAAATCTGACCATCTGTAATAGAAATTACATTAGTTGGGATATATGCTGAAACATCACCTGCCTGAGTTTCAATGATAGGAAGTGCTGTAAGTGAACCTCCACCATATTCCTCTGACATTCTAGCAGCTCTCTCTAATAATCTTGAATGTAAATAGAATACATCACCAGGGTAAGCTTCACGACCTGGAGCTCTCTTTAAAAGAAGTGATAATGTACGGTATGCAGCAGCATGCTTACTTAAATCATCGTATACTACTAATACATCTTCACCGTTTTCCATCCACTCTTCACCAATAGCACAACCTGCATAAGGAGCAATATACTGTAATGGAGCAAGCTCTGAAGCAGTAGCTGCTACTACAGTTGTATATGACATAGCGCCATATTCCTCAAGTGTCTTAACGATTGTTGCAACTGTTGAAGCCTTCTGACCAATAGCTACATAAATACAATGTACGCCCTGGCCCTTCTGATTAATAATTGTATCAATTGCGATGGCTGTCTTACCTGTCTGACGGTCACCGATAATTAATTCTCTCTGTCCTCTACCAATTGGTACCATGGCATCAATAGCCTTAATACCTGTCTGGAGTGGTGTATCAACTGACTTTCTTGTGATAACACCTGAGGCAACTCTTTCAATTTGACGGAACTTAGTTGTGTTTAAAGGTCCCTTGCCATCAATAGGCTGACCAAGGGCGTTAACAACTCTTCCTGTCAATGCATCACCAACTGGAACCTCAACAACTCGGCCAGTTGTCTTTACTGTATCACCTTCATTAATGTTCTTATTTGAACCAAGTAATACGGCACCTACGTTATCCTCTTCAAGGTTTAATACCATACCGTATACTTCGCCAGGGAATTCAAGAAGTTCGCCTTGCATGGCCTTCTCTAATCCGTGAACACGGGCGATACCATCCGCAACCTGAATTACTGTACCAACATCTGATACTTCAAGTTCGGTAGAATATCTTTTAATCTGTTCTTTTATAACTGAACTGATTTCTTCCGGTCTTAAATTCATTGTTTAGAAACCCTTTCTTAAAGTTTATTTTTAAACTAAGCTAACTGAATACCACTAAGTTCATTAGCCATATTGGCAAGTTTAGTTTTTATGCTACTATCTACAACTCTATCTTTAATTCTAATAATCATACCTGCAATAAGACTTTCATCTATTGAGTAGTTTATCTTGAATTCCTTATAGTCTGTTGTAGCAAGAAGCTTATCTTCTACTGCTTTTTTCTGGGCATCTGTAAGCTCACTAGCAGTAGTTACATAAGCAATGCCGATCTTCTTATATTCAAGTACTTTTCCAACAAAGTACTCTAATGTATCAACAATGTTTCCTTGTCTGTCCTTAGAAACCATGAGTGTTAATAAACCTGTCATGTCCTTTGAGACAAATTTTTCAAAAACATTCTTAATAACTGTTTCTTTTTCTTCTTTTTCAACCTTTGGGTGTGCGAGAAGCTTTCCTAAATCTGGATTAGCTTTAAAGCTTTCGATTACGGCTAATGCCTCCTCATATAATGTATCCATACTAGATTCAGAAACAGCTAATTCAAACAAAGCATCACCGTAGGTTGTCTCTACTAGCTTAGCCATGTTTTATCACCCATTTCGTTTAAAGTCTCTTCAATAAGAGCATTACTGTCGCTTTCATTAATTGACTTAGAAACTAACTTAGAAGCCATTGCTGCAGCAACAACAACAATCTGCTGTTTAACTTCATCAGCAACCTTCTGCTTTTCAAGCTCTGCTTCCTTATTAGCCTGTGCAATAATTCTAGCTGCTTCTTCCTTGCCTTCATCAATAAGTTTCTGCTTATTGTGCTCGCCAGTTCTTCTAGCATCGCTTAAAATACTTTCTGCTTCTTTATTAGCAGCCTTAAGCTTAGCCTCATATTCCTGCTTCATAGCAAGGGCATCTTCTCTATCCTTAGCAGCACCTTCAATATCGTTAGTTATCTTATCCTGACGTTTCTTTAACATGTTACGTACCGGATTAAAAAGGATATATGAAAGTAGAATAAATAGGATAAATACATTTATTAATGTTATTGCAGCATCAAAAAGGAGCTGTGCATCCAAGCCAAATAATCGTCCTTCAAGGACAATTGCTGTACTTCCTAACAAATTCACTTGTAGGCCTCCTTTCTATTATCTTACTTCGTATACAAGTTAAACTTGTTTAAATCTTACTTAAAAGGCTTAACGAACATTAAGATAATAGCTACAGCGAAACCATAAAGACCTGTTGTTTCTGCAACGGCCTGACCAAGTAACATAGTTGACTGAATCTGTGACTGAGCACCTGGGTTACGACCTACTGCTGAAGCACCGTGACCTGCGGCAATACCCTGACCTACACCAGGTCCAACACCGGCGATCATTGCGATACCTGCACCAATTGCTGACATAGCATTAATAAATTCCTGTCCTGAAATATTCATGTTGAATTCCTCCATTAAATAAAAATTTGTTTTTTGTAATCTGCCTAATCGGCAATCTTGTCGTTAACATATACCATTGTTAACATACTAAATACATACGCCTGAATGCATCCTGAGAAGATATCAAAGTATGCATGGAGTAATGATGGGTAAGCTACTGTAAATGGACCAAGTAAATCATAGATTAAGCCCATAAGTACTGTACCCGACATTACGTTACCGAATAAACGTAATGATAATGACAACGGAACTGCAAATTCACCAATTAAATTGATTGGGAATAAGAACCAAATTGGCTGGAACAATGCGCCAAAATGTCCTAACTTATTCTTCTTAATACCATTGAACTGTACTAAGACGAAAGTTATAAGACCAAGGCATAATGTTACGCCGTAGTCCGCTGTAGGCGGTCTCAGACCAAAAACGCCCGAAATATTTGATATGATTATAAATATAAATAAAGCTGAAATGTAATTCTTGAATCTATAAGCATTGCTGCCCATAATTCCATCAACCATTCCGCCAAGCATATCTACTATCATTTCAATAATATTTTGGAATGTTCCCGGTGTGTCCGTGGCATTAACTTTGTTAATCTTCACTCTAGCTATAATAGCCATAACGATAATGAAGACTGACACAATCAACATAGCTACATGAGTTGAATCAATTCCAAGTTCTACTCCGCCAAGCTTAAACTTGTAGAATGTAGAAATCATGAAACTAGACTCACCAGCTACTGATGTGTATAAACTTAAAGCGCCCACCTTCTCACCTTCCTTTTCTTAAGATAATAATTTATGAGTAAACGGCTCAATATAAGCCGCTACTTTCATTGAAAACATGCCCACTATGGCACAAATCGGATGTCCCGCATGTAGCAAAAACAATACCAAAAAAACAGCTATCATCGCCGTTAACCTAACAAGATAGCCTAAAACGTATGATTTTGATCCACGCTCATTACTATATACAACCTTACGAATCACAAGACTCATATGGAATGATGAAAATAATGCATAAAGAACACCAAAAGAAAAACCAGAAATCAAATACAATTTATTTCCTGGAACTAAAAATAAGATAATGATAACCCCTACAAAAAAATAAATTCCCTCTACTAAAAACATTCCTGGTAAGCTTTCGTTAACCTGCTTAATTCTTTCTAGCATAAAATACCATCCTTACTTTGAGTTATACTTAGAGCCCATATACATTATTTAATCTTTTATTTATCTTTTATTTATCTTTTATTTTTTCTTCACGTTCATTATTATTGTGTTCACGATTATAACGTTCCACTTTTTCCTTAATAAGCGCTTCTTCTTCTCTTTTCCGCTTAGCTTCATCTTGCACTATCGTTGCCTTCACGAGAGCATAAGCGTTCCTTCCTCCTGCCGCAATTCCTAGTATTGATAATACCAGGGAAAAGAGATTTGTGTTTAATTTTCCATCTAGCCAAACACCCAGCGCAACACACACAAAAAGTGGTACCATTACACAAATACTTATCTGGGATACTAGCACTATATTCTTCAATGCTTTTCCTTTATTATCCATAGTTGATATCCCTTCAAAACAGATATACATATTTTAACATTAATTCTTGTAATTGTCCACATTTTGTTAATTTTGTATCAAAATAAATTCATAAATCTATTTGAATTTTATCTTTTTTATTGTTATAATTTTCTTAATATACGATTCTTTAAAAACTTATAAAAAAGAATTCGCTAAGACATCATTATAAAGGGAGGGGTTTTCATGGCAACATTATACAGAAAACGATTAATACCTTCAGAATGTGTAGAATTAAAAGATGATACCATTGTTTATCAGGATTCAGATAGAATCGTTACTATTTGGAACACCCTTAAGCCCAAGAAGGAATTTTCCCACGGCATCTCTTATTATGTTATGAATGAAGGCATAAAGGTAAGTAAATTCTATAGAGACGACAACTCTCTAACTTATATTTATGTTGATATTATAAATACAGAATATAATCAGAAAGAAGACAGCTATGTATTTACTGATTTGCTTGCTGATGTAATCGTTGATGAAGATGGAAAATATCGAGTTGTAGATTTAGATGAACTTGCAGATGCCATTAATAAAGGCATTATCTCTAAAGAATATGTGTCAGAATCTCTTCAGAAACTAAATAATCTCCTTCTTTCTATATACAACGGAACTTTCAAGGAATATGTGAAATTCATAGAAAGGTTCGAACTTTCAGTATTCCACACAGACCTTGCCACAAATAAGATATAAAAAAAAGCTTTAATCATAATTATAGAATTAAATCTATGATTACGATTAAAGCTTTTTTTGAACTTTATTACAAGTCTAATGAAACTTTTCTTCCTGAACTTTGATATTTAATAATTTCCACGCCTGCAGACTTTAGCATTCTCTTTGATGCTATTACTGAAGCTGTATCAGCGTACTTATCACTATCATATACCACTGCCTTTATTCCACATTGAATAATTGCCTTGGCACATTCATTACAAGGAAAAAGTGTAACATATATTTTAGAATTTTCTAGACTACCTCCTCGGTAATTTAAAATTGCATTTAGCTCACTATGAGTAGTGTAAAAATACTTATTATCAAGTGGTTCTCCTTCTCTGCCCCATGGATATTCATCATCTGAACAACCAATTGGTAATCCGTTATAACCCATTGATAATATTTTATTATTCATACTTACTATGCAAGCCCCTACTTGAGTGTTAGGGTCTTTAGATCTCATAGCTGAGAGCTTAGCAACTCCCATAAAATACTCATCCCAAGAAATATAGTCTTTACGTTTTTCATTCATATGTTACACCTCCTTTATGTCATTTATATTATTAGTCTTCTAACATACTAATTCTTCTAATATGTCTTTCTTCATTAGAAAATTCTGATTCTAAGAATGTATCTGCAATTCTAAATGCTAATTCTGGTCCAAGTACTCTAGCGCCCATACATAATACGTTAGCATTATTATGTTCTCTTGTTGCCTGTGCTGAGAAGCAATCGCTACATAATGCTGCTCTAATACCCTTAACCTTATTAGCTGCCATACTCATTCCAATACCTGTTCCACAAAGAAGAATTCCTAATTCTGCTTCCTTTGAAAGAACTGATTCGCATACTTTCTTGGCATATACTGGATAATCACAAGAATCCTTTGTATATGTTCCCTTATCTTCGATCTCATAACCTTTCTTTGTTAAATGATCAATTAACTGTTCCTTAAGTTCAATTGCGCCGTGATCGCATCCGATTGCTACCTTCATACTAAACTCCTTTAATCTTTAATAATTTGTCCTTTTCCTTGTCTTTTGTTATTACCATTAATAACAGGTACAACAATGATGTCTTCTTTATTAGCATCTTCCTCTAATTCCTCTGAATCAGATTCCAAATCGCTATCATCTTGATCTTGTAATTCCACGGCTACCCTACTCACTAATTCATAAATCTGTTCAAAACACAGATTATATTCTTCCATCCCTTTGCCATATGGGTTAATTATTTCTTTATCTACTTCACCAACATATTCTGATAAAGTATAAACATTTATTGCTTCATCAAAAGAATCATAAATTTTTTGTTTCATCTTAGAATCCATAGTTAACACTAATGTATCATTTCCAAAATCGCTTGCATTAATTTCTTCTGATGAATTGTTCGGTATTATAAATCCATGCTTTGCAGCTATTGCAACTGCCTTTGGATTATATGGTTCTGGAAACAAAACAACCATTCCACGAGATTCAACCTTTATATCCTGCTTTATATTAGCAAGGATAGTTGCTGCCATAGGACTTCTGCTTGTATTCTCAGAACAAACAAAAATAACTCTATTAATTGTACTCAATCGCAGGTCACCCCCAGTCACATATTTTTGCCTAATTAATACCATACAAATTCTATCAAAACATTTGATTCTAATCAACAGTAACAACTTTATGTCCTGCTGCCTTAATAAGTCTATTCATAATAGCCTGTCCTGCGCTAACATTCTCAAAGCTTTCTGAATATACTACTTCAATACCATCCTTATCAAAATCTCTTAGCACTTTGTAAAGATTCTTAGCTATGCTTAATTCATCATTTCTGCTGCCAAGTATATATTTATGATAGTCATTATATAAATCCTTAGTTTCATCTGTTGTCATTATTGCTACTTTCTTGCCATTACTACAATCTTCCTTGGCCTTGCGATTAATGTAGTCAACCACATTTTCTATACTTCCTTCAACTATAGTAATCTGAGCATTTGGAGCATAATGTTTATATTTCATTCCAGGAGCCTTAGGTTTAACACCTGGCTTAAGCTCTCCAACAATCGCTGGATCAATTTTTACCTCACCTAATACTTCTTCAAAATCCTTCTTTGTAATATATCCTGGACGAAGAATTGTTGGAATGTCTTCACTTAAATCTATAATTGAAGACTCTAAGCCAATATCAACTGTATCATCCTGAATAATCATATCTATTTTTCCTGATAAATCATTAATAACATGTTCTGCCTTTGTTGGACTTGGTTTACCTGATGTATTAGCGCTTGGAGCTGCTATATATACACCTGACTGCTTAATTAATCTATTAGCCACCTTATGGCTTGGCATTCTTATAGCTACAGTTTCAAGTCCACCCGTAGTTTCCTTTGGTACAATGTCCGATTTTTTCAAAATCATTGTCATTGGGCCTGGCCAAAATTTCTTAGCAAGTGCTAATGCTTTATCATTAACTTCCACTGATAATTTATACAAGGCATCTAAATCAGCAATATGTACTATTAAAGGATTATCTGATGGTCGTCCTTTAGCCTGATAAATTTTTTTAGAAGCTTCCTTATCAAGGGCATCTCCACCAAGTCCATAAACTGTCTCTGTTGGAAATGCAACAAGTCCTCCTTTTTCAAGGATTTCCTTAGCTTCTTCATATATTAAATTATCTGTTTTCTCATTTCCTGAAATCACTCTAACCTTTGTTTCCATGACTTCTCCTTCTTATCTACTTATTAAGATATTTGTTAATTATTCCCCATACACTTTTCTTTTCAAGGCCTAACTTCCAGCCAGCTACACCGCTTACATTAGATTCAGAAATCACCTTCATTCTCTCTTCAACAGACTGTTCTTCTTCAAACCATATCTGAATTGTAGATCCATTTTTTTCATAGTTTACAGCATATTGTCCAATTTCTTCATTCCATAATGCTGAAAAACCGTCCTTTGTCATTTGGTTGATTGCCTCATCCATGCCTACTGCACTACTTGTTGTCTTACCATTAGTTGTTGTCCATATTCTTGTAAAAAATGGAATTCCAACCACAATCTGATTTGATGGAACTAAGTTAATCATATCGCTAATTGCTTCCTTAAAAAATGGAAGTGATGATACAGAACCTGCTTCAGTTCCAGCATAATGTTCATCATATGCCATTAAAACTACATAATCTACAAATGAAGCCTGCTCAGTTAATCTATAACATTCATTGTAACTTTCTGGCTTATAATTATCTGTGGAAAGAACAATTCCTGCTTTTTCACATTCAATAGATAATTCTCTTACAAATTGTAAGAAGTCTCTTGAATATTCTTTTTTTACTTTTTCAAAATCAAGATTAATACCATCAAAGCCATATTTTTTAGCATCTGATATAAGGGTATTTACCATCTTAGTTCTAGCTTTCTTACTCTGGTAAAGTGTCTTAAAATCAACGTTTGTATTAAAGTCATCAACTAATGCCCAAACCTCCATGCCTCGATTATGGATATCTGTAACTGTTTCCTGAGAGACAAAACAGCTCATTGTTCCATCATTTCCTGTAATTGAATACCAAGTTGGTGAAACAATATTAATACCACTAGTTCCTGAAAGTGCTGAATCTAGTGTTGCATTTCCTGCCACGCCTCCTACCTGAAACCAGGCAAGGTTTATGCTCTGATTATATGAAATAGATTCATATTCATCCTGATATGTTGTATCTCTTACATATGAATATGTCTTATTTAATTCGCTTTGTTTTACATAACCCTTAATTCCTGAAGGAGTTATTACCTCAAGCCAATTACCTAAGTCCTTAGTTACCGTAACTCTAGTTCCCTTTGGAAGTGTCTCTAATACTAAACTTTTTACGCCACCTCTGTATCTTACAGTTGCCTTTTTCTTAGTATCTGCACATTTAGTTTCATTATAACTTGTGTTAATTACTAATCTATTAGGATTTTTAGCAAGTTCATAATTTAAATCTGTGTGGCTTGCAACATATTCCCAATCAAGGTATCTCTCACCATTTTGATTAAGAACTACTACGTTATCTGTATTAGTTACATTTCCTTCTTCATCTGTATATTTAGCTTCGCCACTTACAAAACTGTAAATATGATGTGTATCAGAATAAAGAACGTTACCACTTTCTTCATCATAATAAAATCTAATATTAATACTATCTTCTATTAGATCCTGTTTAATATATAATCTGTCATCCACATATATTCCGCTGTCTTCAAAATTTTGTCCGTCTAGAATAACAAGTACATTCTCGTTACCATTCTCAATTCCAAAATATGTATATCCGCTCATAGTCTCCTTAGTCGGCGAATATCTAGCTATGTAAACCACAATTGAAAGCACAATTAATACTGCTAAAATAGCTACTATTCCAATTATAGTTACTTTCTTTTTTTGATTTTCTTTATTCATAAATCTCTCCATTTATTCTTACTTTAATATCTATGTTAAGCAACATAATCACTATTGTAACACTAGGGCATAAAAAAAGCCACCGACCATTATACATCACTCGTATAGATAATCAAATACCTACAAATGAATTAATGTCAGTAGCTTTTTAAAGCTTACCAGCCAAATATACGCAGAGGGAACCACCATATTTAACTTAGATTACTTTATTTTTGTATTAAATTGTATGTGATATATTTTTTTGTGCAAATATTAATTCGTCTAGCCATTTAAGGTTACTGCCGTTTGTAACTCTTAAATCTTGTTCATATGGAATAGCTTTTATTGTTACTCCAAATGATTCCTTTAAAGCCTTAGCTTCTTCCTTATTATAGGTCATACTTACCACACTCAACTCTTCTTTTCCTACAAGCGTCTTTATTCGCTTAAATCTTTCAATACACTCATTTAGTTTATATGGTGTCATGGACCCTACAATAATTTTCTTATCGCAGCTAACAAAATCTTTAACTGCCTTACTATAGTTATAATCACTCACACTTATGTCTATAATCACATATTGATATGTGTTAGTTAAAGTTCTCCAGTTCTCGCAACTTCTATGACTAAAAATATCTATGCCATTGTGTGTTATACCGCGAAACTTCTCTACTTCTTCATTATTCTTTGAAAAAACACTATTGTTTTTTCTATCAAAAATTTGCTTTAATAAATCCACTAAACTTCCGTCATCAAAACAAACTATTGCCGTTTTTATTCCTAATACATTTACCAGATAATTTCCTAGCATAAGGCTTAAATGCGATGTTCCTACGCCTCTAGAAAGTCCTATTAATCCAATTACCTTTTTACTAGATCTTCTTGAATTCAATCCAATCAAATCCCTAAATCTATTCTTTCTTCTAGCGTTCCATCTTCTTCTTTTTTCCAAAAATCTTTTTTGTAAAGAAACAGATTCTATCATATGCAGTTATCCTTCCTTTCCCAACATATTCACTTAAATATTCACTTTTAAACTCATATAGCATCTGTTCTAAAACATCAGAACTGTCCTGCCAGTCATAAATACAAGGAATTCTGTACATTTCTCTTTCATATAGAAGGTTTGCATAATCATAAAATGCCCTAGCACTCACTAAATTAACAAATAAAGCGCAGTTCTTATGAACGTTTTTTAACTGTTCCAATTCATCATAAATTCCATGACCACCGCCCATAACAACAAGATTAATAGCCCTGTTATTTTCACTTTTACTTAATAAACTTTCTTTTAGCTTGTCTATGTTATTATCTGCTAAAAATCCGCAATCTACAATGCGAACTCTAGAATTGTCCATAATATTTATTGTTTCATTAGTTTGTGGAATTATGTTGATCATATTAAGATTAAATGACCCATTAGACTCTAGATTCCCCTTAAGGGCCTCTGTACGTAAGTGATTATTTTGCGAATAGTCATAGACTGAAACTGACGTATACTCTCTTATCCATCTAGCTAGACATAAACAGATATGGGTTACGCCTATACCTCTTCTTATGCCACTCACAAAAATATAAGTGAACGTTTCCTCTGTGCTACTAAAGGTATTTAGAGCGATTTCTAATTCTGTTCTTACCTTTTTTACATTTTTAAATCTTTGACTCGGTTCATGTTTAATACATTTTTTTACAATCTCATCTAGCATATTATTTTCTTTGCTAACATCGCCATGATCACATAAGAAGCGCATAACCATACCCAATCCATATATATCCGATTGAATAGTTGCATACTCATCTAAATATTGCTCTGGTGAAGCAAATGTTGGACTACCCGTATTCACCCTTTGCTTAGAATTTGCTACTACTGCACTACCCAAATCAATAAGAAAAATATCATCATTATCATCAACAATAATATTTTCCGGCTTTAAATCCATGTGAAGAATTCCAGCCTCATTATGCATATATTCCAGTATATTACATAATTTAATCGTAATCTTAGCAATATTTTTAGATCTAAGTGTAACTTTTTCTACATACGATTTCAAATCAATTCCTTTGACATATTCTAAAATTATTACAAGCTGTTCTTCTTCATTCTCAATATCAATTAGCTGTGGAATATTAGGATGTTTAAGATTTCTTATTAGATTAGCTGACTCAAGAACCTTTAGATAGGTCTCATCAGCCTTAGATATTATTTTTGCAATTCTTAAAAATTGCAGCGTCTTATGCCTTACTAAATATATTCTAGATTGCTTTGTTACTCCGAGTAATTTGATTATCTCATACTTATCAGAATTAATAACTAATCCTCCTTCATCTTAGGTGAAGCACGAGTAACATCCGCTTTGTATATTACTAGAATATTTTTGATTTGTCAAGAAGGTAAATTACTATATTTTGTTTATACATTTTTTATTATTTGTGATAAAATTTAATTAGTATACCTTTTTAAGTCCTTTACATAGGATATAAAAATCGTTATTATTAAATTAGAGATAAAGCATTTAAGATAACATGTCGATAACATAATATGAAAAGATTTATGATTGTTAGATAATTATGTACTTACTTAAGTTTTATCTAATACCTCATTTATCGATTTTAATCGAGTAGGTATTTAAGAATGTGAGGTGCCTTATGAAAATTGAGAGGATTAATGATAACCAAATTAGATGCACACTTAATAAATCTGACCTTGCATCAAGACATTTAAAAATAAGTGAATTAGCTTATGGAAGTGAAAAAGCAAGAGAACTTTTCCGTGATATGATGAAACAAGCAAATAGCGAATTTGGATTTGAATCAGAGGACTTACCACTTATGATTGAGGCAATTCCTGTTTCATCAGAATGTATCGTACTAATCATCACTAAAGTAGAAAATCCTGAAGAACTCGATACTCGTTTTTCAAGATTCTCAGACGCTGATGAAGAAGATAATGATTTTAACGACGACGATGATTTCGACGATTTTGATGATGAGGACAATGATGATGGCGTTGTAACATTATCAGAAGAACTTGATTCCGTTGAGAATTTAGATAGTGAAATGGGCGAAATTAATTCAGACTTAATGAATATTTTTAACCAGGTAAAGGATTACCTTAATAAGAAGAACATTTCAACAAAGGATTCTAATAATTTTGTTCCTTTTAGTAAGTCAATATCAAAGACTAATAAGGAAAGCAACACAACTAGTGAGAATAAAGATAATGTCATTAAAGATAAAAATGCTACGGCAGACAACTTAACTCCACCAGTTATTGTTAGAGTATTCTCCTTTGATTCACTTGATGATGTAACTTCTGCTTCTAAGATAATTCTTCCTATTTACTCAGACGATAGCATATTATATAAGAGCTTAAATGAAGCTAAATATTATCTTACTATAACAAGAAAGAATACATCTTCTGTTAACTTTAACAAGATCTGTAATATTCTTTCTGAATATGGTAAAAAAGAAACTATTGATTCAGCTGGAATTAATTATCTTAATGGTCATGCAGATACACTTATTAAAAAACATGCGGTTCAGGTATTAGTTTCGCTATAAATAATAGCAAGACAAAAAGTGCAAAAATAAAAGACAGTTTTACATATAATTGTAAAGCTGTCTTTTTTATTATTGTATCCTATTTAAATCAACAATATTAACTTAGAGAAGCAAGATATGTTGTGATTTCTTCCATTAAGTCGTCACAATCAATTCCATGAACTTCTGCTGCCTCTTCAATTGTTTCACCTATTGATGATGGGCAACCTATACAATGCATTCCTGCTCCCATAAGAATTGGAATAATACTTGGCTCTATCTTTAATGCATCACCTATTGTTGTATCCTTTGTTATTCTTCTCATTTTATTTATACCCTTTCCTTATTTCTTTTCTAAAAATCTAGCGCACAATTTAATTGTCCAATTTGTATAATAACACATCAACTATTCTTGTCAAGCAAGCTTATAATATATGAAGACTTAATCATGTGTTAAATCGAGTAACCGTGCGACTTTCCTTGATTTATTAAACCGTTTATCGTATAATTAACTATATTTAAAAAGGAGGTAATTATCATGGCATATGTAATCAGTGATGATTGTATTAGTTGTGGTGCTTGTGCAGCTGGATGTCCAGTAGAAGCTATTAGCGAAGGCGCTTCACACTACGAAATTAACGCAGATGTTTGTGTTGAGTGTGGTGCTTGTGCAGGTGTATGTCCTGTAGGTGCTCCTAACCCACAGTAGTTTTCTACGTGAGTAGGGTGTTTTAACCTATTAGCTTAATGTAAGTCTAACTTATCTAAGTATATTAGGATGCATCTTTTTATAACAAACTAATACGTATTAAAAAAATAGCCCTGATTCATTTAGCATATATTTTATATGTGTTTACTGAATCAGGGCTATTTCTTTTTTTATTATTATCGCTCGTCTTTTAATAAATCTGCGAATCTTGTCTGTTCTGGTAACCATGCCATCTTAACTGTTCCAATAGGGCCGTTACGCTGTTTAGCTATAATGATTTCAGCTACTCCAGGGAATTCTGTATCCTTGTTATAATAATCATCTCTATATAAGAACATAACAACATCGGCATCCTGCTCAATAGCACCAGATTCTCTCAAATCTGAAAGCATTGGTCTATGATCAGGTCTTTGTTCTACCGCTCTTGATAACTGAGAAAGTGTAACAACTGGTACATTTAACTCTCTAGCCAAGGCCTTTAACGCTCTTGATATATCTGAAATTTCCTGCTGTCTTGAATCTGTCTTTCCATTACCACTCATTAACTGAAGGTAATCGATAATTATAAGTCCAAGGTTATGTTCCAACTTGTATTTTCTACACTTAGAACGTAATTCTGATATTGAAATACCTGGAGTATCATCAATAATTATGTTAGATTTTGCAATACTATCTGCACCATCAATTAACTTACCCCAATCTCCAGAATCTAAATTACCTCTTCTAATCTTATCAGCATCTACTGTAGATTCAAGTGATAACATTCTGTTTACAAGCTGTACATTAGACATTTCCAATGAGAAAATAGCTGTTGTTATACCTTCTTTAATTGCAACGTGTTCTGCTACATTTAATACAAAAGCTGTTTTACCCATAGATGGTCTAGCCGCAACTAATATAAAATCTGATGGCTGTAAACCTGATAAATATCTATCCAAATCTCTAAATCCAGTAGGTACACCTGTTACACTACCTCTATTTTTAGCTGCTTCCGAAATTCTATCAAGGGCTTCAAGTACAACCTTATCTATACTTGTATATTCATGATCTCCCTTATTTTTTACAAGATCAAAAATCTTTTTTTCTGTGTCAGCTAAGATATCATCTGTCTTATCATTTCCTGCATAACAATCATTAGCTATACTCTCTGTTGTTCTAATTATGCTTCTTAAAAGTGCCTTATCCTTAACTATTCCTGCATAATGTCTAATATTAGCTGATGTTGGCACTGAAGCTAATAAATTACGAATAAAATCGAGGTTATAAACCTGTGGTGGAGCATCTTTTTCCTTAAGTCGCTCCTGAAGGGTTACAATATCTACAGGTTTTCCCTCATTATTCATATCAACAATTGTCTGGAACATAATTCCATAATTGCCATAATAAAAATCTTCTTGAGTTAATTGCTCACTTGCCGTAAGAATAGCCTGTCTATCAAGCATCATTGAACCTACAACAGAAGCTTCCGCCTCAATACTGCTAGGCATCTGCCTAGTAACTATTGCCTCATCCATTTACTTATCCTCTTTTTAATTACTTAGCTACAACCTTAACTGTTAATTTAGCTGTTACTTCCTTATGTAACTTAACAGAAATAATATGACTTCCAAGTGATTTAATAGGTTCATCTAATTTCATCTTCTTCTTATCAATTTCTAAGCCTAACTGCTTTTTAGCTGCTTCTGCAACTTCCTTTGTAGAAATTGTACCAAATGTTTTTCCACCTTCGCCTGTCTTCATTGAAACAGTTACTGCTGATTCTTCTATCTTTTTAGCTAATTCCTTAGCATTCTCTAGTTCCAGTGCTGCTTCTTTTTCAGCTCTTTTATTAGCTAACTTTAAATCATTTAGATTCTGTGCTGTTGCCTCAATTCCAAGTTTTTTAGGTAATACATAATTTCTTGCATAGCCATCATTTATCTTTACAATCTGTCCTTTTTTACCTAATGTCTTAACATCCTCTAAAAGTATTACTTCCATCTTACACTTCTCCTTCTTCTACCATATTATCTAGTGTAGATTTAATCATATCTACAGCATCTTCAGCAGTTACATTTTCAAGCTGGGCTCCTGCCACACTCATATGTCCACCGCCTCCAAGTTTTTCCATAACTAGCTGTACATTGATTTCATCTATAGATCTAGCTGAAATAAATATCTTTCCTTCATATGGTGTAATTACAAATGACCCTTTAATTCCGTTAATATCTAACAAATCATTAGCTGCCTTTGCTCCACCAATTGTAGGACTTTCAAGTCCTGTTCCATTAAATATAGTAATTGCAAATGCGTCTCTATAAACTTCTGACTTACTAACTGCCTCTGCAACTGCTCTATACTCATCCATATCATTTCTAAGCATTTTTCTTACTCTTGTAACATCTGCACCATTTCTTCTAAGGAAAGCTGCTGCCTCAAATGTTCTTGGACCTGACTTATTATTAAATCCATCTGTATCAATATTAATTCCGGCATACATCGCATCTGCTTCAAATGCCTTTAACTTAATGCTATCATCCACATACTGAATCATTTCAGCTATCATTTCACAAGCTGATGATGCATATGGATCAATATATGAAAGAACTGCACCTGTAATAGTATCATTTGTTCTTCTATGATGATCAAAATTAATAATTGTCTTACATTTTGTAAGTAATTCAGGGCATTCTGTTCTTTGAGGTCTATTAACATCCACCACAACTACAACTGTTTTTGGAGTTACAAAAAGTGGTGCCTCTTCCCTTGTAAGAAACATATCTGCCGGATAATCATCGTTATTTTTAAACCTATTTATAAAAGGTCTAACTGAACTTGTTACTTCACCATATACTATATGAGCATCCTTACCCATTTTTTTAGCTATTATATAAATACCTAGCGCAGAGCCAAAAGCATCAATATCAGGAATTGTATGTCCCATTACTAGAACTCTTTCATTAGTCTCTAATATCTGTTTTAAGGCATGGGCCATAACTCTAACCTTAACTCTAGCGTTTTTTTCCATCTGCTGGCTCTTACCACCAAAATAATGAATCTTATCATTATCCTTTACAACTGCCTGATCTCCACCTCGTCCAAGAGCTAAATCCATCGCAGCCTTTGCCATGTCATAATTCTTAGAATAATCTGACGCTCCTGTACCTACACCAATTGAAAGAGTAAGAGTCATTTCATTACCGATTTTTACACCCTTTATATCCTCTAAAATACTGAACTTATCCGCAAGAATCTTTTCTAAATACTTATATCTAAATACAACAAGATATTTGTCTTTTTCCATTTTTCTTACTATTGCAGCTCCTGGAGAAAAATATTTATTAACTCTCTTATCTACAAGTCCAATAAACAATGACTTTCTAACATCATCAATTGCTTCAAGGGCATCTTCATAATTATCAATATAAACCAAACCAACTACAAATCTTTCATCTCTGATTTTTTGGATATACATATTTATATCTGTTTCATCAAACATGTACATTGCAACCAAGCTTGAATTATAGTTTTTTTCTAGTATATTGGTTCCCTCTGTTATCTTTTCAGAACTAATTCTATGAAGTTCCACACGATAATTTCTTTCATTAAATACTATTGGCACATCATATGACTTACCAATCTCTGGGAAAAGATTATATTTAATTTCTGGAATTATAGTTGATATATTCTTATTAAAATCCTTCCCCTTACCTAGGCAATCCTGCATTGCCTCATTTAACCACAATACCTGACCATTATTATCTAATAAAGCATAAGGAATACTTAACTTATTAAATAACATGCGCTGAACCTGCGAATAGTTGGATGCAAATTCTATCAAGTCATGAGCTACTCTCGGGCGCAGTACCATAAGCATAACAACGCATACTAAAAGGTATATAAACATAAATACACTAACTACAACGCCAGCTTGAATTGAAATTATATAAACCACAATATTTATAAGTACTAAAGCAATTAATAATATTGTAGGCCATATAAATAAGCTATTTAATTGTCCTGTCGGAGTAAACGACGTTTTTCTTTTCTTTATCATTTATATCACCATACATAAATAAATTATGCCCACCTATGTTTTAGTGGGTGTCAGATAAATCTAAACACCCACTTTACTATCTGCTTTATTATAACATACTTATTAACCTTTTTTTACATTGTCATAAATATTTTTCACTTCTCTTGCTATATCATTAATCGGTGTCTTACTTGAATCAAAGAAAAATCCATAGCTTTCCTTATTTGCCCACTTACGTTTTGTATGAGATTCGTAATAGCTCTTTCTTTGCTTATCTCTCTTTTTTATAAATTTTAAAGCCTGATTGTCATCAAAATCAAAATAAGATTTTACTCTTTGAATTCTACTGTCAATTGGAGCATCAATAAACACGCTAATAACTTCAATTTTTGGCTCATAGCCATCATCTTCTTCCAATACAAAATCAGCACAACGGCCAACAATAATTGCATCTGACTTTGCAGCAATATTTTTTATTACTTCGCTTTGTAATTTATACAGCACATCCTCCATTGGTTCTCCCTTTGGAGCATACTGATTTCCAGAATAATTTCCTTCAAATAAAAATGGATTTGATTTTTTTTCATCAAATTTCTCCATTATTTTTTTATCAAGTTCTCCTCTTTTAGCCGCTAAATTTATTAATTCATTATTATAATATGGTATTTGTAGAGCAGTTGCTAATAACTCCCCAACAACATGTCCGCCGCTACCAAAGCTTCTACCTATTGTGATAATAACTCTCTTATCCATATAAAATCCCCCTATAATATTGTTAGTCACTTTTTGATTCTAATGATATTATATCACAAATTGTAGTTTGTTCTTAAAAATTTATAAAAATAAAAAGGACCATTGAATACTCAATGGTCCTGTATATATACGTTATACGTAATATGTCTGTAATTATTCTACAGTGTATGGTAAAAGAGCTACGTGTCTTGCTCTCTTAACAGCTACTGTTAAAGCTCTCTGGTGCTTTGCACAGTTACCTGTGATTCTTCTAGGAAGGATCTTTCCTCTTTCAGAAATATACTTTCTTAAAAGAGCTACATCCTTATAATCTAACACCTTATTAGCATCAGCACAAAATACGCAAACTTTCTTTCTTCTACGTATAGGTCTTCTTCTCATCTGACCTTCTGATCTTTCAGCCTTCTTTTCTGGCATGGTAAGCTACCTCCTATCTTAGTTGAAAGGCAAGCCCTCATCCTCAACTCCATCAGGAATATTCATAAAACCATCTCCAGCTTCCTGGACAGGCTCTTCTCTTGATGGTGTATATGCTGCTTCTGAATAGTTAGAACTATTGTTAGCAGCTGCTGACTTGCTCTCTGCAAATTCTTGTTCTTCAACAATAACATCAGTAGTATAAACTTTACGACCTTCTTTATTAGTATAGCTTCCTGTCTGAATTCTACCAACAACTACCATCTTAGTTCCCTGGTGTAAATACTTTTCAGCAAATTCTGCTGACTTTCCAAAAGCCACACATGGAATATAATCAGTATTCTGACCATCTCCATTATTTCTTGAAAATCTTCTATCAACTGCTAATGTATATCTAGCAAATGCACTTGAGTTATCTCCAGCAGAATATCTTACTTCTGGATCTCTAGTTAATCTGCCCATTAAAATTACTTTGTTCATAATTGCCTCCTCTACAGAGCTATAAGCAAAAATAAACGTCGTTTAATTACTCGCCATCCTTAACGATTAAGAATCTGAGTACGTTTTCAACAATACGAAGTCTATTCTCGATTTCAGCTGGAGCTGTTGCATCAGCTTCGAACTTAATGAATGAATAGAAACCTTCAGTCATATGCTGAATTTCGTATGCAAGCTTCTTCTTCTCGCTAGTACCTGGATCAGTAATTGTACCACCGAAACGAGTGATTAAATCAGTAACCTTCTCGATTGTAGCTGTTCTTACTTCTTCTTCGACGTTCGCGCTTACAACTAATGCTAACTCATACTTATTCATCTACGTCGCACCTCCTTTTGGTCTTTAGGTCCCTTCAACGGCGAAGGAACAAGGATAAAAATATATCACAGATAAATATACTATCATAATAAGAAAAGGAAATCAAGTTCTTTTTATCCTTTTTACACTTTTTTGTAATACACTTCTTTTTAGGATTATATTATGTCCGCAAGCACAGCATTCTAGCCTTATATCTGCACCAACACTTATAACCTTCCAATCATAACTACCGCAAGGATGCTTCTTTTTTAATTCAAGGATGTCTCCTATTTCTAACTGTAAAATTCCTTCCATAAAATACCTCTTTTGCGTTTATATATCGCTTTTATAAATATATATTTTATGGATTTTTTTTACAAGAAAAATTTGAAAACTTCACCTAAAGAATCATTAATTAATAGATTAGCCTTTGAATCAAAACTTGTCTTAGATTTATTAATTAAACATAACTTGTTTCCCCTATATTCATTAACAAATCCTGCTGCTGGATAAACAATTAAAGATGTACCTCCAACAATCAACATATCTGCCTGTCTTATTAAATCAACAGCTTGTTCAATGTCTCCATAATCTAAGCTTTCTTCATACAAAACAACGTCTGGCTTAATCCTTCCACCACACTGACATCTAGGCACTCCCTCTGATTCCACAATGTAAGAAAGATCATAAAATCTATGACAGATTTCACAATAATTTCTATGTACAGATCCGTGAAGCTCAATAACATTTTTACTACCTGCCATTTGATGGAGTCCATCGATATTTTGAGTAATTATACCCTTTAATTTTCCCATTTCTTCTAACTTAGCAAGAGCTTTATGGGTAATACTTGGTTTTGCATCCAAAAAAAGCATTTTATCTTTATAGAATTTATAAAAAGTCTCTGGATGTGACATATAAAATGATTTACTAATTATTTCTTCTGGAGATAAGCCGCCATATTGACTCATATAAAGTCCATCTGCACTTCTAAAGTCCGGAATTCCACTTTCTGTAGAAACTCCGGCTCCGCCAAAAAAAACAATATTATCGCTAGCATTAACCATTTCTATAAATTCATCAATTTTGCTCATTAATAATTACTCCTTTAATGTTACAACCTACTGATTCAAGATCCTTTACAAGGCTATCTAATTCTTCCTCATCGTATTTATCCTCATCAACCATAACAACTGAAGCATATACATACTTAGCTGCTGTTCCACTTATATCTGAATCAACAATTACGACATCATATCCTTTACCAAAAGATTCTATAAGTCCTTTAATGATTATTTCATTTTCCTTGTTAATCTTACCAATCTCATTACTGCCTGAAAAAATAATATCAAATCCTTCTTTATTCGTATGGCAAATAATATTTGGTGTCTTTTGTACGTTTGAGATAAAATCAA